>Ga0126342_10003212_pt1 | contig 26757 bp, 27 predicted proteins | sample Cyp1metagenome_FD_92528 | JGI IMG/M metagenome (GOLD analysis project Ga0126342, IMG submission 92528) | Coral microbial communities from Lord Howe Island, Old Settlement Bay, Australia - Cyphastrea 1 metagenome | ecosystem: Host-associated > Invertebrates > Cnidaria > Coral ...
GAGAGAAAGAGAGAGATAGATAGATCGATAGATAGATAGATACATAGAAGATAGGCTGGTAGGTAAGTAGATAGTCAGAGAAAGAGAGAGAAAGAGAGGAGACCTCAAGCACCTTTCGGTCCAACAGTGGATTCGCTCTGCCATCCCTGATTCACAACAGCCAATGTCTCCTATAGGTTTCCTATTTTTGAAACTTCCGCCACCGCCTTGTGCGGTACTACTGGTAATATGTCATTATGGAAAACCCCATAGAAAAGATGTCAAACTGGTCAAGGTGTTGCCACAGAACAGCGGCATTCTGCTTCTCCCCCGGTCCCCGGCCCCGCCGGACCTGGACTGTGCATATTTCACAAAGTCAACAGCGATCGGCGAGGTGTTGCCAGAAGCTGCTGCCAAGGTCTCGGCAGTCTTGGAGAATCAGTGATGTGGATGGGTGTTTAAGTAAAGTCTGCAAGAAACATCAAACCATCATCAAACCATCATTTTCTATATATGTTTACTACCATTTACTAGCATGTTAAGAGGTGTCCTGATTGTCCTGTAAATTCTCCCATCATCCAATTCTGGCAGAGAATCTGGGAAAACTTCCATCACAGTATAGACTTTGTGAGTGAATGTGAGTGAATATCTTTTGATATTTGTGTGATGGATGGACTAGACATACTCATCGTTCGATCTCAACCAGGTGCACCTCCAGGAAAACCAGGATGGGATGTCGACCTGAGCTACTCTTTGCAGAGAAAGCCATCTGATTTACCGATTCTGAGCATTTGGCCACAAATGGTGTTGCCTTCCCGGTGCAAGTACCTTCCAGTTTGCGAACAAACTCAAAAAGCACACACAAATTGAAACATATCGAAAGGAAAACAGTGAGCAAAATAGCCACACAATGCAAGCCCAAACCCCAGCCAATGATTGGTCGTAAAATGTCGTAAATTGTTTTGGAGCTGACATCAGCACTGCGTGAACATTCTCATGTTTCACCCCTTGCAACAAGGGACATATTCGGCAGACCGCTGAAGCAGAAAGGGGAGAGTAAAAGCGCACGTGAATATCACTCTCATGATAATTTGTTACTATGTCATACATTCAGCAAAATGACCGTCAGCATGTCAGCAACCTATCAACAAGATTCAGCAGCCCAGCATAGCTCAGCAAGGCCAAGTGCCCAAGTTGGATCTCCAGGCGCACTTTCGAAAAACATCAGCATCTTGTTGTTCGATTAAGGTCATGCCTTCACGGTCTAAGCCCTGAGACAGGGATGCAATGGGATGCGAGAAATGAGAACCACGAATGGCATTGTCAAACCATGCGTTTGCAAGTTCGTGCCACATCCGACATGAGCCCTTGAGACTTTGGAATTGCTGACATCACAGGAGAAACAAAGTAACCAAGATTAACCAAGTACTGTATGGGCACTCCGCACCTCAATTTTCGCATTGTCTGGATGTGGTCCATCACGGTAAGTCTTTGCTAAACCAGGCGAACCTTGAGAATAAGCTCTGCTCAATCTGAAGCTACAGCCTACAGCGAACATCCCATGACTCATGACATATGACAGAACCAGCGACATCAACCACTGAGAGGATGCACCCACGCGTGTGTAGCCGAACTGCGCACCCCAGTGACAAAAATCACTGGAGATGACCTTGGAGAAAGAACTTTGGCCAAAATGACTGGTGATTCAGACACCAAAAGCCCAAAAAAGATGCTGGTCACATGGCGTCATCCCATCAGGAATGGGCAACGAAGACAAATAAAACAGATGTTCAAATCCTCATACCAATGTTGATGAATGTAGTGATGAAATGCAAAACTGATAGTCCTAAGAGCTCAGAAACGCAGATGGCCGTTTGAACACATTTCACTACATTCCGTCCATTGAGCAGTACTCTGACTTGGCACAGTTGAAGTCTCTAGAAACACGACTCGATGGACTGAGCACCAAGCAAAAACAGTGCCTTCTCTCATCAGCAAGGGGGCAAGCAATCGACCATAATGGGCTTCACTCTTGGCATCAACCTGTCCCACCAGACAACCTTCCGCCGAAGCAATTCCTTGGGACATGAAAGTGATGAACGCCCTCTTCCATTTTTGTTTCCAATTATCTGCGTAAAAGGCTCTGCGCCCTCTTCCAGTAGCATTAAACAAAAAGTCCTGTTGCTGCTTTTTCTATCCCAAGGAAACAATGGAGATTCTAATCATATCAAACTTGTGAAAGATACTATACAGATCTATATAGTATAGTTATCACATGTTATCACCACCGTCCAGATTGAGTCAACTTCTCGCCTGTCCCACAAGCATCGGCACCAGTGTAGCGGCTGGCCTCTTTGGGCTGTGCCTTGAGATTTTGGCAGTCGACTGCTGATTTGATGTTCGGTGCATTTCGGTGCACGACTTGGGACCCAGCAAAAGTAGGGCTAAGAATGGAAGCCTCAGAGTTACAAAAAGTGAGCAAAGCATGGCAAGAATCGTCAAGGATAGAAAACTCGTGAAAAATCTGTCTCTTGTCCCTTTCGACTTAGAGGCATTTTTGTGCATGATGTACTGCAGGCTTTTATTGTGGGCTTTCAATGGCATTCGGAGCTCCAAGTTATAGTACCATATCAATTAATTTCAATTAATTAGAAGATTATAGAAGATTATACAAGTATATATAAGTTAGGTAGCTCCCACTCAAATCTTTGCCTTCAAATTCATACCGTTTTCTTTTCATCGAAGGACTCCGTTTTCTCGACCGAGCAGCTGCATCTCGATAGAATGCTCTGCCTCCAGGCCGAAAAGGACTCAATAAGCTTGCCGAAGCCTTCATGTACCACCCACATTGTATACATGGCCATACATGGCCGTACTTCAAGGGATTTCAGTGGCACAAGATATTGGCAAATTATGAAAATTTCAGTCACCAACCTCTGCTCAACATATACGGAGGTGTCCTAAAATGGGGGAACCTCCAAGTTCCAAATTTTCATAGACGATTTTAGTATTGAAACCCATGGGTTTGGGATCCCCCTTGACTTCAGGAACACCCCATGCCTCATCTACATCCATCGGAAGAGCGCTGAACTGGTTGGTCTTTCGGAGCTCTGCCTGGACGACCAACACTGATCAACCATGACCATAACTGTGCAACGAAGCTCATGTGGAATGATGACATGACATATCAACACAAATCAGTGTCAAATCCCAAATTTATTCGAAACTGATACGTCTGCAGGGTATTCCCAGAAAACTAGAGGTACTTCTGCTGATTTTTTGTTGCGCATTCATCTGACAACAAAGCCCAAAGCACCAAGGTGTCTAAGTCCAGGGGAAGGTCACCCAGAGGAGTCCTGCACAAGGCATGCTTCGTGGCATATCGTGGCATATGGCAAGTGGAAATCGATGGAAATTGTGAAATGATGTGACAGAATCTGTGTGACATTCTCTTGACTCTCTTGAACTGATCAAATCTCATTTCCGATCTCCGACCCGATCTCCTGTACTTGGTAACCTCTTCTCCTGGTAGGGCACATCCCTCCAAATAGGCATGGTGCGAGGGTCTCAGCGAAGTAAAGCGATGTGAAGATCGCTGGCACTGCTCCAAAATTACATCGACCACAGTCCAACATTTCTGAAGAAAATGCCATAGACAATACCATAGGAGTCTTACATACCGTAGTCTTACAATGTCTTACCGTACCTTACTATCCCATTGCAAATTGATTGCATGCTTCTGGACATATCATGGGCCACAGGCTCCGGGAGTCGAACATCGTCGCCGCTTCTGTGGTCCCCCACCCAATGAGCACCACCTGTTTCACTGTGGCTGGATCCAGGCGCGCAAAAACACCTGCTGCGACCTCAGCCGTGCAGTGGTTGATGCAGTGGCTGATGCAGTGGCTGATGCAGTGGTTGATGTTGGCTGCCAGCATCGCTTGCTGTCTCGGCTTCTGGCTGATCCAGAATATCTCAAACCTGGAGCCAGCGAACCCCAACCCTCCGAAATCGTCCAAACTTGTGTGAGTCTTCAAGTGGCCAGCATTGCACACGAAACATATTAATGACATATCTGGAAATTGGAAGTTACCTTTCAGGAGACATGATCCGGAGAGTATCAAGTATCAAGCATGGTTGGTTTCAATGCACTTAAGCGGAGACCTTTCAGGTTCACCTGAAATTCTCATAAATTCTCTAGAGCATCGAGCTGACAATTGCAATAAGAGCCACCCATTCAACCCCCCCGCCTGCATGTGGAGATATTACTGCCTTCAACTTCGGGTCTGCCATTGCGCCCTCTGCATACTCTGTCCCTGCCATTTCAAAGCACGTCATGGCAACTTTGGATCCAAATATCTAGTGATATGCACTGAGGGCAACTATTCATCCCATCACCAAATCAGTGTGTCTGGAAATGGTGGTATACGGGTATACCCTGCACAATGGCAATGTTCTAATCGGAAAATGATGATCAACCAGTGGATTAAGATGGATTTAAGATGGATTTAGGGGTACCAAATGTTCAAACAAAGCCAACTCTTGCGCATTCGTCTCATGTCTGGAGAACTAACAACTGCTCCAACTGCTGGACACTTCTACTGGCCTAACATCTGCTGCAGCTCATCCCTGAGAAGGTCAGGATCACCCTGCAGGCGCTGGCGCAAAACCTTTTGAACAACAAAATGGACAGCTACAACTAGATATATCTATATATTCATAAATATTATAAAGCAGCTCCATCTCTCGATTTTCCGTCTCCACTGCAGTCAAGTAATACGTTCTCAAGGATGCAATGTGTGGTCGCTGTCTCTTCCCATTGCTTTCACAGCTGCATCAGTGCCTCATACCACGAGCCGGCGTGTGTTGGCCGGCGCACACCACGGAGACCTGGACGGCCTCTGCGGCTCCGATGGTGTCTGAAAATGGAAGGACACCCATCAGAATGGCCCAATGGCCATCTTTGATTCAGAAAAGAATGAATAAGAGTGATAAACCATCAATTTTTTTGGGGGGAATAGCCTATTTTAAGACAAAAACCCATGGCTTTCATCTCTTTCTTCCCATGCCAGTGATATGTCCAAGGTCCTCACTGGATCCCATGAATTCCCTGAGACCAGGGAGCAGCCAAAAGGCACTGGAAGAATCAGGGATCGACTCCACGCGTCCGTGGAAGTTCTGTCAGAAAAAAGCACCGCAGCCTTCTTGGAATTTGAAGTAAACAATACAATAACGATACAATAACGTAATATGTATTACTGTAACTGTACAAGGTGAAGACTCAAGCAATATTGATGAGCTCAGACTTCCTCCACATTTGTATATACATGTCTCATTGAATTTCTTGGCTCGAACTTCAAACAGCCAGGCTAGCGATTGCGAACTGGGGCGTGTTGTGTGGTCAAACGACGTTGGAGTATCACATACCAGCTCTTCAAACCTCGAGAAGCAGAGCTCAAGGTTGGCCGTATACTGTATACTTTCTTGGTATGTTGGAACAAAGGACTTCAGCGCAAATCTCTTAAGAGAAGACTGGCAAATCGGAAGAATCCACAAAAGTCATCACCGAGATTCCAATTTCATGGCCTAGTTTGCAAGAATGTGTATGTGTGTGTATGTGGTTGTGTCATGCTACAGTAGACTGTGCTGATACCCTGGGCTTGTTTTCAATCTTTGTCATCCTTGACAGCAATGCTTCAGGGCCCATGCCATCTCGTGCATATCTTCACATCTTTTTGCTGGAGAGTCTCCATTGACGCCATTTGAAGGTGGTGAAACTTTTCCTCTGGAGCACCACAACGACTTGGCTCTCCACACACATCAGGCAGCAAGGAGCAGGCAAGCAGAACTACGGAATCTCTTTGGCCCTTGTGCTGCAACATATCAGGCCGATCGTGTCACATAAGGTGCATGAGCACTAGGATAGTCTGGCAGGGAGCCATAACCACCATGCCACTTCCTTGCGAACGCGGTGCGATCGCTGCCAAGGTGTCTGAGTCTAGGTTCAGTCTCTGAGTGTCGTTTACAGTGACATGCAATCTTGAAATCTTTGCCACTCCAGTCTGATCAGTAAGCACACAATCAGCGAAAAGAAACAAGAAAACATGAAATACACGGCCTGGGCCGAATATCCCTGTCAAAATCGCTTGCTGTCAAGAGGCCCACCCCATGCGTTCAGTGGCTCGTCATCTGAGGCAAAGGATAAAGGATTCTATCAAGTCATCCAAGATTGAACAGTGCGGCTATGAATCGGAACTGAACCAGTGAAGCTACTGAATTGAAGGAGTCAGGCATCAATTGCGCCACATCAAATGCTTGAAAACACAAATACGTTTGAGAAGGCAGTGGCCAATGGATGCTCCAATATCTCCAACTGTCAGAGTTCACCCCTGGGAATCAGACCCTTCTTGAGCGGCTCATTACCCTCTGCCATGAACTGCATCGCCTCATGGCGTACCAATCGAATATGATTTTCCACAACGGGTGACCCAGTGACCCCTATTGATCCCTCTACAAATCAACTGCGATCTGTGCTTCAATTCTTGTTGGTTGATGGCGGATAGTCATCCAAATTTCTATTTGTTGAGCTCCCCACTCTACGGGGTTTGTCGCCAAATTGGCAGCCACCCATTCCATCTCCAGGGTCTTAAAACCATTTTTGTAATGGCCAAACCGTTGCGGAATTCCTCCCAATTTTGGGAAAACCATTCTCATGTTCCCCATTCTATTCCGATTGTTTCCTCAAAGTTTTGGGGGCCCATCCCCAGTTCGAAACCATAAAAACCATGAGTTGGTTGGTTTCCATACCTGGTATACCTCATCTATCCTCATCGGCCGCGAAGTCCGATGCGCCTCGCTGCGCCTCTTCTTACGCAGGCGACCATAGGAGTCCAAGCTCCAGAGCAAGCCGAGGGCGGTGAAGAGCAGCACTACGATCCTCGAAAGGAAAAGGATGGAAAAAATGGTGGTGTCCCTGATCCTCCTGGTGCCACTTGATGATGCACTAATGATGTTGTTAATAGCCAGAAACAATATGCTTGTCATTCTTTCTAATCATATATTATTATTATCATTATTATTATCATTATTGTTATTATTATTATCATTATTATTATTCTTGTTATATTATTGTATTATTATATCATAATTATATCATATTCTTACGGTATCTTGAGGTCATGGTTGCTCCGTCTCTCCAAGTCATCAGTGATCACCAGTACCAGCGGGATATGCCGAGAGACGACATGAAAAGCCAATGAGGCAAATCAGCAGCGACCTGGCACCGTGCCACTGCGCCGGAAAAGACCATGGAACAACTTGTCGTAGACCATGGAACTGTGAAGGATGTCACAATGTCACAATGTCACAATGTGCTGTTTTTGTAGTTGAGGAGGTTTGCTATTTGATCTGCAATGCTTCAGATCCTGTGAATGTTTTTCTTAGTGTTGGCAAAACCACTGAACATCAAAAACTTCTCTTTGTTCTAAGATACCTCTTCTTCGGACCAAATCAAGAAGCAGTTGTGAACAGACTGAAACTGGAATAGGTAACTGAAATCAAGAAGAAAGTCTTTGCAACATGCTTCTATGGTCTGAAAAACACAGGATCAAACAATCAGCACGGCGCGCTCACTGGCCTTGTAATTCAAGGCGTAAGTGGGTGCTGCGCCTATTCGCACCTCAAAGGAAACAAGGAAGAGAGGGGGCGACGTTTCAAAGGAAGCACTGGGAGATTCTGCAAGCATCTCCACCACAAACACCGCGAAACAGTGAAACCTCTGAAACAACAGCACTAGTTTACTCATGGGACACCTTCAACCTAATGCAAATTCCATCCAGCTCGGATCTCTCGGTCTCCCCAGTTACCTGTCCATTCCCGTGCTGCTGTGTCACTAAATCATAGATCCACCAGAAGCCCAAACCACCCAGTGTCACCTGAGTTGTTTCCATCAGTGACATCAGGCAGCCGTTCAGCCCTTGAGCATCTTGGCTATTGCCTTTCCATAAAGAATTTTCCAGACAAGTTGCCAGCTTGGCAAGCCTGAGTGCACATGCAGTCGCAGAGTCAACAATCCAAGCTTCTCTGCCTTGTAACAACACAAGAAAAGAACGATGCTGACAAGCAGCCCAGTGTAGAAGAAGCCCAGGTAGAAGCGATCTAGTCCAAAGATGCCAAAGAAAAGGCTGATCAGGAAGGCCTATGCGGCTTCCAACACCTTTCACTTCTATATCAATAGGTTTGAGTAATGTTCAACCTTAGATTTAAAAAAAAACATAGTCATCACATGTCATCACTTTGGGGCCTGTAACCCCTCCAAATTAACCAGCCAGAATTTAGGAATCCAAGCAGCACCTTGATCTGAGACTTCCGCCGAGTACCGCACCTAGGACTGCCGATGATTGATGGAAGCTGTGACACCATGTACACCATGGTACACCCATCTTCAACTATTAATGTGTATTATATAACTATAAATGACTATATAATAACTCAACGTATCTAAATGTTGTCCACATCTGACAACTGTTGCTCCTAAATCTGGCCATCAACCTGTCGTGTCAAGCCTCCATGGCCTTGCTCAATGTCAACCAAGAGACTCCGGATCTGCCCAGTGGTAGTCACACTCACAGAAGGCAGTGTAGGTCGCCTTTGGGGGTCAAAACCCTGGTACCCTTCACACCAAAACTGTTGGTAAACAAATATTATTCATCCCCCCCAAATATGGTACTATAGTATTTCATAGGTTTTTAACTCATCCCCATGTTTGCTGAAATAGGAAACCTCTTGGTTGCAATATGTGACAGAAATCTTGATGCTGCTCTGAACAACTGGGGAGGAGGCAGGCCAGGCATCCACCTGTGGGTGTCTAGCGGAACATGCTCCATGGCTTTGTCCAGAAACAGGGGATCCCAAACTGACCATGTTCATAGAGAAAAATGGTTCCAGATGATGATAAACCATGATAAACCTTAAAATGTGGGTAGCCTTCCAAACATTTTCAGACACCTTTAGGACCTTTCAGGAGCCCTCAGGGGTAAATTGGGCAAACTCACCAAATTTGAACATGTTGGGGTCACGATTTCCCACCTTTTATGGTTATCCTTTATGGTTGTCAAGCATGACATGCCCATGCTGGGCCCACCTTTAAGGGTGCGTGACTCCAGGGTTTGCATTGCCCTCGGCCAGAGCAGACCTGGCCACGCTTCTGGCCAAGAGGATGCCGTGGCCAAGAATTTCTGGCCGAATATTTGAAAGGTGATCAAATTTTTAAACAAAATACTTCCAACTAAAAAAAAAACATGTTCAAATCTATCCTTTTAGATCTTTTAGGCTTAGATGTGTGCTTTCCTTTGACTTCAGCATGTGGCTCTCGCTGAGATGTGGGTCTCACAATAATGGCCTTATCGCCCGGGACCGCAGAGCGGCAGGAATTCAGAGTGGCTGCTGATTCAGGCTGACCCTCAGGCACCTCAATCCGCGAGTTTTTGTTTGGCCGATGGCTGTTTGATGAGAAAGATTGATAAAGATTGATAAAGTAGAAACTAAATCATGATATAATATAATATATAGCATTCATTTAGTATAATCAATATCAATTAATTATTAATTAACATACGTTTGAAAGATTTCATGGATATGTGATACATATATAGATATACATAGATCATCATAGATCATCATGCGTGTTCTTGGTGGTTCTTGGTGGTTCTTGGTTCCTGGAGGTCACGAAAAACCGGTGCTGCAAGCGAGTCACAAACTCATACTGCACCAGGTAATCTGCCTCTTTTCTCCAGTTTGGGACCTCAGGTCCAGAAGAAAGAAACATAAAAAGGATGCACAACAGAAGCAACAAGATGATTGATTAATAAAAAATAATATATATATATGATATCTACATATATAATAAATATATATATATATATAATAAATATATATATATAATATATATATATAATATATATATATATATTGATCTTTCATCTAAGGATATCTAAGGCTTCAGAAAAGTGCTACAGTACATGCCTGTAGTGAATCCAAGTAACTCGGTGGCTCGGAATGAAGAGCGAGCACCTCGGACAAGATGCACAAAATGACAGCAGTTCCGCCTTTTTTTATCCCCACTTCTTGGTTTCGGTCAAGCAGCCCTTGCAGGTTGCATGCGCAAAAAAGCAGCGCAACTGCCATGATGTGCTTCGATCCTGAGGCGCAAAAGCTGTAAAAAACTTGCTGCTGAAAAATTGTGAAAGAAACATCCAGGAACTCAGGACCTCAAGGCTTGAGCAAAGCCTTTGCGAGAGACTGTCTATATATCTGCCTATATCATCCTATATCTAATTATATCTATTCTGTCTATGCTATTGTTTGCTATTGAGAATTGCTTACTTCCACAACAGTCACTGCCCGTTGCCCCCAATCTGAGCTAAGCCTTGATGCATCCAGGTGGCCAAAAAGAAATCGCCGCTCCGGCAAAGCATGCCAACCGAGCAGGAAAAGCCTTAGATTGCGAGACATTGCGAGACAGAATACATCTCAGATTGTCTGACATAAGCCTGACCCCATTCACGCATATTTCACTTTGCGTATGTCCAGGATCTCTCAACCACTAGACCTATCGGCCTATGCCTTTTGCAGCTCTTCGAAGTATCAAGCCGTGGAGCAGGAGCAAGCTTGGTGACATCCGCGTGGCGCCTGGTAGGTGTCGACAGAGTACTGTCGACATCCGCTTGATCTTGTACTCAGATTATCTCAGATTGACTTAGCAATTCATTATATAGCCTAGCTACAAAGCCTCAGATGAATTTTACACAATTTTACATCATTTTACGATGCCAGGGACGCCTTGGAGCTCAGCGGAACTTGAGGGAGCATATCCAGGTCTGAACCCAAACCATCCCATCATCCCATCATCCCAAGCCCCTGCATTTTTTCCCATCGAGGCCTCCAGTGCAAAACGCGGATGGGCCATCTTGATTGAAGTAGCCCGACCTGGCGGTCAAATATGTCAAATGACACAAGAACGACATCTCCAAAGCAACCCCGGACGCTGGTCACCACCAAGAACGCACATTGTTTAGCCATGTTTAGCCTAAGTCCTACTGTAAGTATGCTGAGTAGTGCTGAATGCTTCCAAGTGATGCTTCCTGCCACCTGAGTTGGTCACTGTTTGATTCCAGACGCGGTGTCCTCTGCAAAGACGCACTGCGTGGAAGCATCGCAGCACTCCACCTTTTCTCAGCTGGTTGAGGCACCATGAACATGTCAGATTGAAAACTGGGAAATGCTTTGACCATAATATCAAAGCAACATTTGTATGAAAAAGTGCAGGGATAATCAACGACTAGAACAGACCTGCCTTGCATTGATCCAGGTAGCCTTGCAAGCGCATGGGATTTCACATGTCCAGCAAACTACCCAAATCTTGCTCTCATAGATCTCATAGGCCAGCTTCAAGTGTGATTGAAAGCTCCTGTGTTGAGTTCGTGCAATGTGCATCCTGACCGCTCTCAACGATGAATCGAGGCCAAGAAGCTGCCACAAGCATTTCGGCAGGGTCTCATAAATGGTATCTGACTTCCAGTCTTGCAACCAGCCTGACGGTTCGTGGTGCAAACTGAAACTCAAAGAGAAAGGAACTGTACCCTCTGGTAAACTAACATAGCTATGGAAAATCACCATTTTTAATGGGAAAATCCACTATTAATGGTCATTTTCAATAGCTATGTTAAATTACCACAGGGTACCAGACTCTGCCAGAGGCATCGTGTTTCTGTAGAACATCTCTCCAAATCTCCAAACAAAAAACTGGGTGGGTCTCAGACTTCAGGACCCCATATATAGCCGCCCATTGGGTCACCGATGCAACCAAAGACTGCAGGAATATGTTGGAATAAAGGATTGCGCTTTTCCCAAGTTCACTCATCCCAACCTGATTCTTGGGAAAGTACGTCATGCAAGAAAGCCTCAAGTAGGTCAACTGCAGCTGCTTCAGTGCTACGATGCATGTGTTCCATCCATTTCCATGCCATTTAAAGCATTTAAAGCGCTAAAAGAACCACAGCAAGAGGAGCCGAACCGGCTGAGCAGGCTTCATGGTCACTAGAAATCATGATTCTGTCAGGTGACTTGTAGACGCTCCTCACGCACGGATCTTCGAACTCTTCTGGCTTCTTGAACTCCCAAGCCTTTTACAGAAGTGCAATTGCGGGCAATGTCGCACATTTGCCACTTAAGACTACGACTTCTGCGCATAGTCATCCCAGCAGTATTGGGAATCCTTATATTGGCCATGGTAAAATATCATAAATCCCTATTGAAATGAAGGTATGACTGAACATCCTCAATATCGGTGTATCATCCAACTTTTGACCATGGCACCAATAAGAATCATAGCTTTGGGATGGAGTTGCCAATGTCGCCAGGCGACATCATAGCCAAGGCCGTTCAGGTGATAGAAGAACATCGTGGATGCGGCACCTACAGTACATCGTGGTTATGCAGGACAGTTGGTGTCGCCTGAACTTCCTCTGGCAAATGAGAAGTTCAGCCAAACATATTATTTTTGCTAAGGTGTGCACTATCTTGAGACAAGACAATCTTGTTGATGGGCGCGGTCACGTTGTTGGTAGGCACGGCCGCATCATAGTCTATCGCATCCTGAACCAAGACACAGCAACTTCGGCTTTGAGCTCCACCCCCCGGTGGGATCTCGCAGGAATATTCAGAACAACATCAATCTTTTCAAGATATAGAGAGAGAGAGAAGAAGAAGAAAGGGAAGAATCCAAACAAGACATGGAAAGGACAGGGAGCACATATTTCATCATATTTCATCATATTTCCCGCTTTACATGTTGTTGCTAGCTGACTTGCTGAGACTTTTCCGAATCCCTGCCAAGCCTTACAGAAGGATACATACTTCTGCACCTGCATCAGAATCAGCCCAGCTTCTGCCACTCAACGGTTCTCAAATTCCTAGCCTCTAGGTTCCAAACATGGCACTGGAAAATCATCATGTCCATTTGTTCGCATTTTTCTTGTATGTTGTTTATTGTGTTTTCCGTGTTGACCGTGGACATGTGTCATGGCCATGTTTAGCGGCAAACTAGGCTGACCTCGCCAGAAGGAGAGCACTGCCAAATTAGGTTCTCCAACCTGGAATCGGAATGTCTGGACGTGCTTACAATCTCCATGTCAAAAAGGTCAATCTCTGTGACAACCAGCAGTAATACTCAGTATACCACGAAAAGTATTGAACAGTGACATCCAAAATGCTGCAAAAGGTGCTAGGATGTGCTAGGCACTGGACCGAGGCAAATCCATGAGCCCAGGGGAAAAAGGGTTCACGCAATTCTTTTTGTTACCTCAGCTCGTATGCAATGGACACCTGGTTTGTTTGGGTCAAATCTTGGAACACCGCTGGAAGAATCCCATCCCTCGCTCATGTGAAGATATATGACACATTCCCCTTGGTCCCAAATATGATAAATATGTGATGTCATCCTCTACTAAACCATGGTTCCTAGGTGTTTATGAATGGGCGAAGGGATCACTTTCCCCGCACTCAATCCTGCTGAAAAAACGGCAAGCAACTTCATGAGGTGAAGAACATGCAATGACTTAAGAGAAAGTACATCTGATGAAAATAGATGCTGTTCATTAGCTAATCAGAGGGGAAAACTCAACAGAGAGTCAGAAACTATCAGAAACTGCATGAATTATATGCCGGGTCACAGATCGGGTTGGTGGTGTAGAAACTGCTATCGCCCTTCGGGCTCAGCTTTGCCTACCCATGGCACAAAACAATTGCACCATTGCTTTGGCCAGCCGCAGTTTGTCCAAACAGTGGGGATGATACCCCAAGCTTGCCATTTTAATCCGAAGAACCTTGATCAACCACTGGATCAACCACTGTCTTGCCCCCCTTTCAGGAAACCACTGTGGTTCTGGCCTGTGTCGCATCAATGATATACGGCAGAAGTGGAAGTGCCCGCAGGGTGACGGCCACCATCTGCAGGTTACTTAGGGGTAGTCCCTCCTCCTACATCCTGATCATTTGTAAATCCCCCCCAGGAAAGCAGCCCAGGAGTTGATTGATCTGGGGCTAACACTAGTTAATTTGATGTCGTGTCATACTAATCTATATAATCAAAAAATGTTTAACATCGAAATTTAAAATATATATCTGAAAGCCAACTGCACGGTACGTATGGTACTTGAATTCTACTGTTTTTTTTCCTGGCAAAAGAGCTTATTTCCAAAGGGGTGTATCGAAGCACCAGCAAAAGCTTGAAACACGTAGATCCTACAATATAAATATATGAGTTCGTGTGACAATGGGGAATATGGCCATGTCAACCGGGAATTTGATAAACCCTGATAGACCATCAAGTCTTGGGCGTTTCCCCATAACTTTAAGAGAAAGCCACAGCTATTGCTGCGACATGGTGAATCAGCCCATGGGCCAAGCTATCGCCCCCCTTTTTTGCAGTTCAAGCGACTAATGGATTCACTATCCTCAGTTGTGATTTTTGCGTCAACAATTATGAGTAGCATCAGGAACATGTGGGTCTGTCTGAAAATTATGGGAAAACACACAAACCTTGCTGGTTAATTCAATCATTTTCCCTACTAATGGCTGGCCATAACTAGGGGGGTATACCCCATTTTCAGACACAGACTCATGTCATGAAATGGCACGAAACAACATCAAAGGAACATCTCAGGGTCATGTACCCAGCCAAGCATCAAATCTGAAATTGGCTCGTCAGGCCATGAGGTGGAAACCGGCCGGGGTTTCTCTTTGAGCCGAAAGCCTTACCATTTGGAAACTGCTCGTGCTGAGTAGAACTACCAAATACACTCTGGAAATGTCACAGAACTATGGAAAGTCACCATCTGATAGGTAAACCATCCATGAATGGGTGTTTTTCCTTAGTTATGTGAATTTACCAGAGGGAATGTGTACATTATCTTGAAATGAATTGACATTGGGACCTGCTTTGCCTCTGCGAATTTGATTGTGCAGGGCAATCCGTCGTTGACATCACTGCTTGGCGTCTGTGGCTTGAAACAGTCCTTCAGCAGAAATGGAAAGAATCTTCCATGAGTAGAATTACAGTGAATGCTCCAAAAGCAAACTTCAATTTGAACTGGTGCTCTCCTATGCAAAAGGGACCGAATCACATCAAATCACCATGGTTCCAACTGTCGCAAGCTTTCTTATTGCGCTCCTCATAACATGTTTGAGTTCAGCTGAAACTTTTCAAAGACAACCCATCCAGAACGATCCGGAGCTGTAACTGTTTTTCTCTGCATCGCTTGCAGGTGCTTCCGGCCAGTTTCCTGCACCAAGCAACTACCAGTGGGTGTAGTTGGTTAGTTGAACATCACGTGATATAAAATTTTGCCCCCATAACTTGGGATAACCATGGATAACCCCAACAAAAAATGCCAGGTTATCATCCGTCCAAAATCATCGAAAAACACACAAAGACTGTTGACCTGGCCTGGATAATCTCCTCAATATGTCGAAGGAGACCATTTCCTCGAAGGCTTGCATTGACCGCTTCTCCGCTAATCTGCATGTCCTGAGTTCATCGCTGCCAAACTTTGGCGTTGCACTTGCTGTGGATTTTACATGATACAAAGAAAAATGTACAAACAAAAACAAATATACTGCTCAGGGTGCATGATGTTTGCGTTTCTGATGTACATTTAAACTGAATTGTAATTCTGAACTACATAGCAGGGATGACAATTTATATAAATAGCAGGGATGACAATTTGATAGTACCGTTAGTATGACACAATGATAAAGATCATCTAGCGTTGCTTTCACATTGCATTAGCCCATATTCATCCATACCAGGATCAAGTAACTTGCATTTGAGGGAAATGCATGAGCCACGTCCACCATAAGAAAATACACACACACACCGTCACCTATATGGTAGATATGATTACACAAACCTCACTTTGAAAGATCGCTAAATGCAGATTCAACAAGGAACAGGTATGATGATCGCATTCAGCACTAATGCCCTCGAGACACGTAGTCGTATTTCAACAAGAAGTGTACCACACGGAACATCTCTGTGTGGTTCTTGCAACTTACCACCTCAGAAATTTTCAAGCGCCGGGCAGCTGAACTGAGTTTCTGTCAAAATCCATTTAAAGTTCTCCAATGTGTAAGATTTCTTGTACTTAACTAATCTTAACTACTTAACTCAAGAATTACTTCGGATTCAAATTTTCGTAGAGCTTTCCGCAATTTATTGAGGCGCCAAAGTTGGCTGGGTAGCTGAAGTTTTTCCAAGAGGAATCCACCAAGTCCACCAAGGAACCACAGCCTTTACTCCCAGTTCAAAAATCCTGCGGCGGCATTGCAGCAGTAATTCATATGATCCATATATGATCCATATATGATCCATATATGATCCATATATGATCCATATATGATCCATATATGATCCATATATGATCCATATATGATCCATATATCAAATGCTTCCAACACAGCCAACTGAAATCAACTGAATCTGGTGACACCATCTGCTATGCCATTGTGATCACTGTGATCACTGTGATCGTGCCTGCGAGCGCCTTTCAACACCAAGTGCTCCCCACCGTTGATGTGGATCTTCAGCACATCCAAAGGCTCACCTCGATTTCAACAGCAAGATGCATGGAGAAAAACTTATTGGCATAACTTGGCATAGACCTATAGTCCGTTAGTCCAGTCATCTCCGTCTCCCAATATGTTCTGACATGGTTGACTCTGAAATCTTTACAATACTGACTTTGTCTTCCAAGGGAGGATTGCGGACTGTGAGAATGCCCACTGCGTGGATGCCAGTTTCGCTGTTCTGCCCAGGAACTCCAAACATCATCAAGTGCTAGACCTTGCCATACAAATCGATAAGTGTCTGCCACTCGCATTGGCATATCAAAGGCAAAAAGCAACATGTCCAAGAAGGAAGCCATTTTTATTAAGTCGCAAAACAACACCCCAAGTGGCGTTTTGAACTGAACCAAGCAATCCAGCAAGCAATGTTTGACATTGTTTGACATTCATACGATCTTGAGAAGCACCTGAAAAATCTTCCAACCTATTGCTGACAGACGCCGTAAAGCGGCCGGCCTGGCACAAAGGAAAGCAACTGGCTGCCCTCAAACTCTGTGTGGTCCTTGTATTCGCTGCTGCCGGCAAGGGCACGAATTGCTTGGATGTTGTCCTGCATCTGGGGAAAATCAAACCAAAGCCAAAGCTTGCGCTTTGAAGACACAAGGCTGGAAAACAAGGCCCGAGCTCACGATGTATGGTATTCATGTTCCTCCAATAAATTGCTACCAAGCCAAACATAGCAAAATACCTTTGACCTGCTGGGATCCCTCATGGCTTTACTCCAAAAATCGGGTACCCGAAAAACTAACGGTCTACGCATGGATATATGTAAAAATAGCTAGAACATACAGTAAAATGAGGTGAATCCATGTGAATCTCCCCCATTTATTTTGATCCAGATCTCCTGGAAGTTGTTTGCTACGACTGAGCGCTGGAAGCGTTGCCAGCGGCCCAGATCTGCCTCGATGCCTAGGCATCTCACCTTGGGGCTGCATGTGTTGCCTGTATTTGCTTGTGGGCTATAGATGGAGATAGGTTATAATTACAAGTTATACATGGTTTAAAAATGTTATAAATTCAAATTATATTATATTAAATTTATTAAATTGTAGAGTTATAATGAGTTATATAAGTTATATATAAACCACTTCCCGTGTCACACTCATCCCGTCGGACTTTCCAGTAAATTTCCAAGGGACTCCTGGTATGGCTGCAGCAGCCCACAGCATGCAGTCTCCAAAATGAGCTCCGACCTGTCATGGTGTCATGGCACCGTCGGCAGTCAGTCAGAAAGGCATGAAGAGCTTGGCCGCACCTCCACGATCCGCGGCTGCCAATGGCTGGGTGCTTGGCTCGCAACCTGGCTGAACAGAAATCTGGGGATGCTAAGAATCAAGAGGATTTCACTGAAACGTACTGAAACCATGTGAAAATCGTAGTTTGGCACAGTATTTCTCTGGTCTAAAGCTGCTCTCGTCTTGTTTTTTATATACACACATAACATCACGTAACCGAACATTCAGAACATCTGGCGAGTTGATGCAAGTGTCATCATCTTTGAACCAGCCTCAACTTTGCATCACAACAAAAAACCTAACAAAACCCCCACCTGCGCCAGTGAGTTCCGAAACTCTCGGCTGCAATAGGGCAGCTGCTTGGCTCGCACGCTGTTGGAGATCACTTGGTCCTCACCGATTCATCGGAGAACAGTTCCAGTTCGATTTCCATCGGAGAACTGTAGAAACTGGTAGAAACCGGTAGAAACCGGTAGAAACTAGATGAAATAAATTGAAATAAGATAAATAAGATGGTTTGGAACCATTTCCCCCAATCTTCATTTAGAACATATCTAAACTATGATAAGCTCGTTGTGACCTTGATTATCATTTGCCCAGATTCATGCCAGATTTCTTGGCTCTCCCCGGCTGGGAAAGTCTTAAAGCTGCACCTGGTGGTTTGCTCGTGTTGGGCTCACGAAGATCCAAAACCAGTTCCGCACGGGAAGGAAGTTTGGAACTTGCTGAACACTTACCTTGGGTGACTCGGGTGACAGAACGTGGCCTTTTTGGGTAATTGTATGTAATTGTATGTAATTGTATGTAATTGTATGTAATTGTATGTAAATGTATGTAATTGTATGTAATTGTATGTATAATTGTATGTAATTGTATGTAATTGTATGTAATTGTATGTAATTGTGGCATGTGAGACTCCACCTCCATCTCATTCCTGACTTCTTGTGACAAACTCTACCAAAACAGATCAAAACAGATTGTCTTCGTCAAACATGTGTCCAGAAAGTCGAAACATTCAGCAGCATTTAGCACTGTAGCCTCTGGACCTTGGACCCTCGCAACCCCTCCATCGTTCTTTTCCAAGATCATTAGAAATCATTAGAAATCATAAGCAAGTATTAAAGTCATAGTAAAAAAAACATGATAATGACATAGAATGACTGTGAATCATTGCTCTCAACATTCAATGCCCCAACTCATAGAATCTCATCCCATTAAGGCCGGATCGGCTGCCATGTTGCATTCACCAACCCAGCACAGGAGAAGCGATCTAAAGCTTTCCACAAGGGCCATGGGTTGATGACTTCCACCAAAGCACGCGAGGAATGAGCAGCGACCTCACAGGGAAAAAACGCCATAAGAAACACATCGTCACATAGTCCGTGAAGGTGTTTCGAGAAGTGTGTCTGAAATATTATTGCATCATGTATATATGTATATCTTTGTATATGTGTGTGTGTGTCAATATTGTCAATGTAATTCAATGTATATATACATAAACATTGTTTCCAGAACACTTATACACAGTTATATGCATACAGTACTATGGATATCTATGAATATCTAGACTATACTAGACTATACATTATAGTTTATAAACTATAATCACAGCAAACGTGGCACTTTATAGCTTCCATGGATAAATTGAATGGCAGCATCCCCACCTGTGCTTTGGACAGCATCTCTGTACCACTTTCCAGATCCAGCAGCAAACCTTCCTCCCTCCCCCGACGCACCATGTCAGCAGCAAAGACATACCTCAGGATCAGTCATTTGGATTATACAGTATATGATAATTTGGATGATAATAAGGGATGATAAATTCATATAAATTCCCTAGATAGATAATAAAAATGGGAGATCATGTACTGGTCACACTCCATTGACATAAGCTAATAGGTAATATTCTAAACAATTCCAAAGTGTTGTTGGTTGGCTACAGTAATAGGGATTCCCATAATGGATGATGATGATCCCCAATATATTGTGTAGTAAAACCCCTATCTTGTCTCATCATCAACCAAGAGGGGATTTTGAACACTGCTCAAATGATCCAAGGCATGTAATTAGTGAGAAACTTGGTGAGACTGTGGCAGAAAAAGACACAATATCCCAGTGGAAATGAGTACACACACACACAACGCCAGTGGTAGTGCCTTCGAAGAAGACACAAGAAGACCAAAGTGTCTATCCGAGTGGTGAGCGAGTAACTTAGGTTTGTTCTTCCGCTTTGACCAGATCTTGCTTTTCAACCTGTTTGAAGCATCAAAACAAGGAAAGTCTTCACCATCTGGGGGTTTCCTAAAATGGGGGTACCCTCAAATCATCCATTTTAATAGGATTTATCCATTATAAACCAGCGATTTTGGGGCAATTTTGGGGTATCACCATTCTAGGAAACCTCCATTCCCAGCCATTTCAGCCAGGAACACACTGTGGCGCGAGCATAGGCGCAGGCCTGGACGGCTGCACTTTCAAGTGCCTTCTCCAAAGCCGCCGCTGGCAGCATCCCATCCTCTTCCAGGGCCAGGCTAAAGCACCTGGAGAAATGTGGAACAGTTGCTGGGAACCAATCCGAAGCACTCGTCATCATTCAACATGAGGCAACAAGATAAATATATTAAATTTTAAATATGAATAAATATGATTATATATATATAATTATATAATTATTTACTACAGTGCAGAACTATGCTATATCATCAACATTAATATCTACATAACTGTTATCAATACACGATGCGCAGCAAACTATCTGCTGTCGAGCTGCTGAAGCTGTTCCCCTCCACGGCACGTCTCCGAAACCTGCACCAGCTGAAGCTGGGACCTATGGCTATGGATCAAGATGGATCAAGAATATCACCCTCCAAAAAAGGCTTGGCTTAAGACTAACATTCCTGAACATGAAGAAAATTGAAGAAAATATATTCATTTTTTTTCAATCCAGATTGGCATCCTGTTTCAGACACAATAATTAAAAGGCTGGGTGTGGTGTCATGTGGTGTCCATAGCTCTTCATTTCACCAGGTTTCACCATTGACAATCTTTTGGTGGAGGCTGCAGCCGAGCCTCGCTGTCACCAAGACTCCTCAGAGGGCGGGCACAAAGCATAAACAATATTCCTGCCAACACTATTTACCACCAGTGGTTTTTATAGGTTTTTATGCAAGCTAGGACACCCATCAAGATAATTGCAAATCTCTATGCAGGCGATTTAAATCAGCTATATAAATATGATTTAACATGATTAAACATGATGTGTATATGCATTGATAGATATTAATAGCTACACCACAGCAACCATTCGGATTCTTAGCACTGCTGTATCTAGCCCAGCCACAGGCTCCGCAGCTTCTTACTGCAAAGACCCATCAAGGCGAAAATAGGCCACCCAGAGGCAAGAACCTGCACCAATTTTTGCAAAACAATAGAAGATACATGAAACAGCAAGGATCAAAAAGGACGATTCTGCTTATGTCCTGATCTTCACTTCTGTTATTGTTCTGTCATGTCTCTACTTTGACGCACATTTATCGACATTTCAAGTACGAAATCCCAAGCGAATGATGCCGACATCATGGTGCCGTGTGCCTCGTGCCACTGGGCTGCCAACTTCCAAACGTCAGACCATGCAGCATCAAGCAAAGAATCCAACCAATTTTCGATCTTTCCAGAGTTTACTCTTTTGAAGCTGCCAAGCAAATTCTTCTGCTCTTGACCTTACAGGCTCGAGGCAAAGAATGCTGGAAGCAGCTTGCAGCTTTGAGGTTTGTCACTGTACACGGTAGGTCCAACATGGTGCAACCTTACACCAGATTCATCCAGTACCTTGTGCATCCTGATCCCTGTCAGCAACCAAGGTGCTCGCAAGCAGCAACCAGCGGAAAGAAAGCTCGCCCAAAGGGCAATCAGAGTCCTTCTGAGCTACGAAAAACGATCGAACAAATTGAGCAGTGAAGAAAATCGTTGAAGCATGTTGAAAAAACTCATCTCGTCCTGAGCTTTGAAAAATCGGCACTAGAAGATCACTGCGACAAATCATGCTCGGTCAAATGAGTCGCGACTCAAGGATCATGTATGTTTAGCAATGCTTACAGCTTACCCACTATATCTTGTAGTCAAAGCATTCTGCCTTGCGATGCCAACGATCCACACGTGCGTAGAGAACCATCATCCTTGGTTCTTTTGCTAAAACTGTGCTTGGAAACGTTCGACTAGACAACTGCATGATGCGAAATTCAGGAAAATGCACTTGGTTCACTGTCGCAAATGTCAGGGATTGTCAAGTACAGGGAACCAAACAATGAATCAAACACACAAACACACAACCTTCAACTTTCCAATGAGAAAGAGATAGCACGTTGGAAAATATGGAAACTATATGGAAACTATATGGAAACTATGGAAGAAAAAAACAGTTTCCGATGTTTGCTGTGCACATCGTGAGTCCTCAAGAAAGCCCCTGTTGTTCCTCTGCACATTTCCTCTTCGAGTCCTCCAAGCGTCAACTCGGTATGTGCTTGCGTTTTTAAGCCATACACGCCTGGATCCCAACCTGCAGCCAGAGTCCGTGCATTCAAAGCAGCGCTCATCATCATCATCTACAAAAACAACAATAATAATCAGCAACATCATCATAGTAACAATAAAATACAATAAACACATATGTAATGACAACGACAACAGCATCCTTCCAGATTTCATCCTCATCGTCATCATACTAGTCATCATGCTGTGTTGTTTTCCTGTGTAGCATGTAGAATCACCATCATAATCATGTGAATCTTGAAACTACAACGCAACATCAACTTTACCAAACTTGGGCTACCAAGTTTACCATTGGTGTGACTGTGTGACCATCAAATTTTCTGGGACACAAGAAATCCCCATCTGCTGGTGGCTATGAAAATTTCTTTCATCCCGTGCCATCGCGATCGCCTGCTATGCTTTGCATTTGAAGTTTCAGCTTTGGCCAGTCCAAACCGCCGCTGGTGGCGTGGTCACAAATCCACCAGTCCTGGGGCCGTGCATCGGAAAATTGGGGAGAAAGAGAGATGTGAATATATTGTAATATAATATAATGTAATATAATATATACTATAATATAATATAATATACTATACACTAGTCACTATACTATAATATACTATACACTATACTATAATATAATATAAATAATGACAATATATATCACAGAATGTCACAGAACACCTACTGCATCATCAAATAGGAACTCTTTCTAGATCAAATATTGAAAAAAAACACAATGTTGGCACTGACACATGACAAATGTGAATAATAATTAGTTATTAAGTATATGTCATTATATGTTATTATAACCCATATGCTCCATGTATGGTATATTTACCTACATTTGGGTGATTTGTATGGCAAATCTTGGTAAATATACCATACATGGAGCATATGGGTAATGAATAGTTCAAACACAAATCACACCCTGCCCAGCTGCACCTCCAGGGGACGCGCCAATGCCACTGCTGCCCCCACTGCCATGCGAAGGAAGACATGGCGAAGGCGAAGCATTCCGAAATGTGCTCGACGCTGGCAGTGACGGTGATTCCGAAATGTCATGGTTGTCATAGTTCGAATTGACTTGTGTCTGAACTTTGAACCATTGAAGCATACTTCTGATTTCTATAGTTGTCATAGTTGTCCACGAAACATATTTGTGGATGAGAAGGAAGAACGATCCACTAGGCAGCACCCACTTGGACATTGCAAAGTGGTCAGAAAATTAGATACAGTATCCATCAGTAACCACTTGTCAAAGTTTCGACATCAGGGGGTTTTGAATGGTTTTGATGCATTCATGTTAATATGTGAGTTCAACGGCAAGGTGCACATGTGCCTTCTGTTCAGCCACCCTCAAAATCTTCAAATCAGCTAAAGGATCTTGAAGAACATGATTTGATTTGTTTCAACTAGGTTCAAATTCTGCGAAAATGCTTACATGGTGCATGTCTCTGTAATGGCAGCAACTTTGGCTTTGCCTTTGAACCAGAAAGGCACACACCGCAGGTGTAAAACCCCAAGCATGTATAAGTGCATGAAGGTAGCACATGACTGTACTGAGTCCCATGAATGATCTCAATGCTTGGATCTTGTAGCTGTAGCTTATTAAACTGTGAAGCAACACCTCATCCATGCGACCCATCTCAAACCAAATCTGATTTGATCTGATTTGGCTGTGGCTCCATTTTCCCGAACTTCGCTTTCTGGTATGAATGAAACTCTGAGGCCCGCTCTGGACAATTATTTGTGGACATTTGAAATTTGACATCAATTTTTTTTCTCCTCAAAAGTAGTCGCTTCTCCGTTTGCATCCGTTTGCCCAGGGAAGGCAGTATTTCTGGGGATCTCCCCGGTCTGCTGATATTTTGGCATCGTCAGTGGCAGATAATCTGATTTGGCACGTAAACGGTGGATCTCCGATGTTTTTTTTTCGAAATAACAACGAGAAGTCTTACAGAGCCAAGTCAAACTGCCGTGGACCCAAAACTCTCCTGCCAGTTTGAAACTTCGCTTCCGCTCTTGCCCAGCATATCATCAGGACAACACCGTCGATCGATCTCTGCTCAGAATGAGTTGGAGACTTGCAATTTGGAAAGTCTTGGGTCTGGTGAGAATGAAGACACCTGCACTGGACAGCACCAGATTTGAAATTGAGTTGTGGGCTGACAGCAACACGCCCCCAATTGGACAGACATGGTCGGCTGATGTCGGCTGCAACCTGTGTGTGAGAAGCCTCTTCAGGTCTGGTCAACATGACTGAAACTGTTTTGCAGGGATCATCTTAAGAAAGATTTCAAGTCTGACACCAGAAGGGTGCACGCCCGCTGCAAGCACCGAAGCTCAAGGGGTCTGATCTGCGGTTTCCACGTGAACCCTAATGGAATCAACTTCAGAAGTCCAGTGGTTTCACCCGTTTCCATGTTCAGCAGTTCAATTGGTTCACCTTTTGAATTCGGCAAACCAAGGACTGATCACCCGCCTTGTGAATTCGACGCTGTCTTCTTTGTGACAGGTCACAGTCTGAAATAATGTGTCACCAGTAGCAGGTACGAGTACTGACACGCCAAACTGCGCACAGCTCGGCAGTTTCATTCTTTTTCGCATTGAAGCCACAGCTGGCTTGGCCAGACTGAGTTCAAAGCTTTTATCATTGTCATTGCACAGCTGGTGCAATGGCAGTCCAAGATCCAGGAATTTGATGGAATTTGGATGGAATAGGAACGCGTTTGCCATCTGTCCAGGACTGTTCTACATCGCACCAGCCATTGACAGAATTGTGTCAAGACTCAGCTTGGCGCAAACAGCTAAATATGCTAAATTGAAATTGCATGCTCTATGCTCCAACAAATTGACGACGAGCAGTTTTGGTAGCGACACATACAAACCCTATATATAAACTGACGTGACAGTCTGGTCAAACATCAAGTCAAGGTCATTGTTGAAATCTCAAAATTGAATACCAGTGTGGGACATCTATTGAGCCTTCTGTTCGAGAGACTTATGATCGTTGATGATGATATGTGGCAAATCAATTTATCATCAAAAATCATGAAACATCGTCAATAACCGTCAAAGTTAATCAAGACCATATCAAGGCCCTTTGCTGATCTTGGCCCAACCCTTCTGCGCTAGGACGCGGATGCGTTCGGCTGCGCCTGCGCCAAAGTCTGTCAAACGGATGTGGTCAACAGGATTGTCTGAAAATGCGAATATTCCCAGATATACATGTTTACTATTGTTTACTGTTAGAATAAGATGATTCACCAATGGATCTAGGGGTATCTTCAGACAAACCCACCTGTCTACTGACTTGGTATGCCACTGATATACCTTTACTGCGCCTGAATTACATCGAACTCCCTCCAGAGTGACAGACTCAAGAATCTTGAGAAAGTTGGTACTCCCGCAATCAACCTCATTCTGAAACTTCCGTTTTGCAGCAAAAAATGTCTCCCTTTGCTTTCTATCAAACCTGCCAAGCAGGCACCACAGCCTGATGTCAGTGCAACCCAATGCCATAGTGCAAAACGTCCAGTACCAAGGTAGGACCTTCGGGGACTGCATGGCTCCACGGGCAGGACAGCAAACCTATGCAAAACCAAGCCTCCGCTGCTGAATCTACGGGTTTTCTCGTATTTACACATGTCATACCATATGTCATATGTCAATATATGGGTGTTTCCTAAAATGGGGGTACCCCCAAATCATCCATTTTAATAGACTTGTCCATTATAAACCATCCATTTTGGGGTACCACCATTTTAGGAAACATCCATATGTCATATGTCATCCCTTCCACCCCATTCTGGTTTGATGGCCTTCGCTTCTTCCCCTTCCGGTTTTTGTCGGTGGCCAAGTCACTAGGACCACGCACTTCATCTATCACGCCATCCAACTCCTCTCTGGAATTCACCTCACCAACAGATCAAACCGAAGAAGTAGGGAATTAATGAGTTAATGAAAATCAAGATTGCAGAGGTCTGCAATGACTGCAATTTTTGTGTCAAAGGGCTGAAACCACTGCCGTACTGCCCGTTTTGTTGCTGAGAATCCGGCCGCGACTAGCCTGTCGTGTGCAGTGACTATTTGAGAAGGATTCTCCTGCTGCGCTGAGCGTTGGAATGTGTGCACGCCACATGTTATATGGGGATGGGTCAAAACCCTCTCTTTCTCTCTTTCATCGGAAGCAATCGCTCTGAGGACAGAGTCGATTGCTCGCCCAGTGAAACCACCTCAATTCACGAAACCACGCGGAGGCACCTTACCAAGGTCGCGACCAATCTGTCTCGCAGGTAGATTGGTGGCATGCTCTTTGTAGAAGTCATCA
>Ga0126342_10003213_pt1 | contig 26753 bp, 21 predicted proteins | sample Cyp1metagenome_FD_92528 | JGI IMG/M metagenome (GOLD analysis project Ga0126342, IMG submission 92528) | Coral microbial communities from Lord Howe Island, Old Settlement Bay, Australia - Cyphastrea 1 metagenome | ecosystem: Host-associated > Invertebrates > Cnidaria > Coral ...
AAGTCAGTGCAAGCACAACAAGCACACACCACAACTGAACTGTTCGCTTCTGTGCACTGCCTAGGCCTGAAAGCAATGCATAGACCCGCAGCAACCGCGCGGAGGTCGTTCAGGTAGCCGCAATGTAGTGCCCAACGAAGAGCCGCCAGAAGCGCCGTAATCTCGGCACGAACAATGGTTTGCGGAAGGCCCGCCAGCCATCCATCAGCCACCGGTTGGCCACTCGTAGCATTGTAGAGAGCCCATGCCGCCCTATGTGTCTCCAGTCTTCCATCTTTCATGAGGCTCCCATCCGTAAAGAGGTGTTGAAGACCACCGTCCACAGGTGCCGAGACAAAGGTCTCGGTGGAGTCCTCAATGCCCATGAAGTAAGTCCGGAGACCATCCAACCAGGGTGAGCGCGAGCAAAGCAAGTGCTGCGAAAAAGCCCGTGGCAGTTGCGATAGCTCATCAGTGAGTGAAAACTTCTCTATGATGTCCCGATATTTGGGGCACACCAAAACATGTTCATGTGAGTTGGGGGTGGAACAAAGAGAACAAAATTGAGATTTGGTAACGTCAAACTTGCCTTGTGTCCACGCATCCATGAAAGAGCCCGATTGTAAGGCCGACTGCAATGATCGCTGAAGGGGAGTCAAAGAGCTATTGCGCCAGCGAGAAACATAGCCATCAATGTCCTGCAGTGCGCGCATTGAAGGGCGCGTCAATGTCGAAGCCACATAACAAAGCCACGCTTCTTCAAGCAAATGATGCAGAAAAGGCCAAGAAATCAAAAGCAGGTCATGCGCATGCCCTTGTCGATCAAAAAACATAGGTGGGACACCTATGCTCCATCCAATCTTGTTGAAAATTTCCATCAAAACTCCAAATGGTCCATGAGTAAGTTTCCCGTCATAGGAATGCCACCAAAGTCGCCAACAGTCCAGAATCCTAGGAGAACGCCCACAAACTCGTCGAAATGTCTGAACAATGGTGACCAGGTGAAAAAAGCCCGGGTCAGCTTCCATGCGATCATTCAGTGAAAATCTCAACAGTGCATTGGATCCAGCTTGTTTACAACGTAGCGCCTTATTGGCCGCCTGTCGCAACTGATGGATGTAGTTGTCGGCCACCGGGCATGATGCCGCCCCATACAAAGCGGAGGCCCAAAAAGCCAGGGGCAGCACGGTGAACTTCTGAGACAAAGGACACGGGCTGCGCCGAAGTCGCTCCCATTTGTCTTGGAGGCGGTCACCTCTGCTACACAATTGCCTATTGCGCCGCATGGCATCAAAAGTCATGCTTCCCCCAAGTTCCAAGGCTTCCTTCTGTTGAGTCAAACCCAAAAGACGCAGCAAGTCTCTTGAAGCGGGTGTCGTACTCCAAAAATAGGTTTTGCCCACGTCAAGGGTCAGTCCCCAAAGTTGGAAAAAGCAAATGGTAGAAAAGAAGGCCTTGACCACATCCATCACCAGATGCCCGGCTTCAGAAACATTGTCTACATAGGAAAAAGCATGGACAGAAGGGTTCAGCACGGCCAGGTAAATGTGAAAAGCCCAATCTATCAAAACCATTCCAGCAACTGACAAACTACATCCTTCCGGTAGGCCTTGACTGCTATGAGCAGCAGGACTAAGTGCCGTGCGCACCTGAAAGGAGCGTACAAACTCATCCAAGAAAGACCTCCATGGCAGCAAAAGCTCATCAGCAATTCCCACATGCGAGGCCAATGCCATGAGAGAATCCCGTCCAACATTGTTGAAACACTTCTCAATGTCAGTGCTAAAGCCGGAAAACTCAATGCCTTGTTGAATGCAAACTTCAATGAAGCTCTGCAGTTGAAGCCATATTTGGGCACATTCACGTCCTGGCAGGAAACCATGGGCGGCCGCTGGGACCAGTGAGCCAAAAAGCCGAAGCAATGGCAGCGCACACATTCGTGACCACGTACGATACACCGTGCCCAAAATCACCACTGGTCGAAAGTGGTTGGGCAAATGTGGTTGTGCTTGTTTAGCCAAACTGACTACTGTTCCAAAAAGCAGTTGTTGCGGCCAATGTTGGTCAGTGCCATTGATACTACCCAAAAAGTCCAAAAGGTTGGCGGTAATGGTTGGAGGCAGCTTCTTCAAATCACAAACATCAATGCCATCTACCCCTCTTGCCGGACGTTTGGGAAAATGATCGAGTGCAAACCGCCAATTGTCCAGAGTCAGCTGAGGTTTGGGAAATGTGTGTTTTGGCATGTAGGCCTGTATGAAGCCTATGATGCGATTCCATTGCTCTGTGCCAACCATGCTGGCTTGCTGCCATCTAGGTTGCCAAAGCGCCAAAAGGGCTTGGTGCACCTCATCCACGGTGGAAAAGTATTGATGGCATTGCAAAAGATCACCTGGTTCCACCGTCTGTGGCGAAGAACTCATGGTAAGAAGATCACCCTCTGCTGACCGTACTTCAACTTGGACATCATGCAAAAACCAAACACAGCCATCAAGTCCAAGGGCTGGTTGATCCAGGTGTAATTGGCAGTGATCATGGTCAACCGCAAGAATGGTGAAATCTTGCGTGTGCCATAGCATGTCAATCTGATCACGCTGGGAGGGCCGTAGCTCTTGAAACAAACGATGGCAGCTGTTGTCGTACTTCAATTGCAGAAGCTTGCGCCGCTGTCTGATGTGCCACCGTTCGAAGGCTTCGAAGTTGGTCTTAAAGTCCAAGAAGATCAACTCTGCGGTCCTCCCGTCCGGTGGAGCAAGTGGGAGCTTATCTGGAGCAGCAGGGGTTTTGTGCCGTCTCTGTGTCCACCATGCATCAAAATGCCCTTCAAATCCTCTGCTTCTTCGAATGGCCATCCATAGGTTGAGGCGATATGCCTCAGCATCCAACGTGTCTTTGTTGGCCAAAGCAGCATGCTTGTAGCTTTGGATCCTCCGGAGCTGTTTGAACCATTGTTGAACTTGAGAGGAAACCAGGTCCGAACGCAGTTGAACTTCTCCAGGGCGAGAAGCTTTGGCCATAGGTGGCACAGAAGGTGCCAACATGGGCTTAGTGCGAATAGCCCTACCTCTATAGGTCTTGTCAAGGCGACGTTGTGGATGGTTAAGCATGCATCCATCCAGGGCTGATTCCCAATGCTGAGCCCACTCGGTAAAGAACTCTGTGGTTGAAAAGTCAGCCGACACAGGTGGCGTTTGATGAGCCAAATTGGTATGCCATTGGTCTAAGTCAACCTGGTCCCATGGAATAGAGGTGGGCTTGGGCCATGTGCGGATGTTCACGGCTTGCTCCGGGATGGCAAAGTCAGCATACAACGTAGTGTGATCGGTGAACAAATTCACGTTGCCAACATTTCTGCAAAGGAGAGCAGCTTCTGGGGACATCCATATCATGTCGATCACTGTGGCTCCTTTACAGGTAGGAACAATGGGTCGCTGCCAACACATGTTGGCGTGAACTTGCACTTCTGACCATCCGTAGCTCTCCCAGATCCGGAACTCATCCATCCGTCCAGCATCGCAATTGAAATCACCAGCGATGATTCTGGGTCCAGCTCCTCCAACGATAACTTCTTTGGTCAGACTGGCCAGAAGTTGCTTGTTCAGGTTGCGGCTGTCAGGCCATGTCGGACCTTGAGGAAAACCGTAACAAGAGGCAACCATGACTGGAAGTTGATGAACCAAATGCCGAGTGACGACCAGTCGGCCTGAGGATCGCTCTCCATGTTGCATTGCCAGCATGACTTCTCTAGAAGGGAAGTCACTGATCACCCCCACTCCACTCCAAGTGCCGGCCGTAGTTGAGTTGCTGCGAAAGGCAACAGGTGCACCAAAATGGGTCCGTACCCTTCTATTCAGTCTCTGCCCAAACTGTGAAAAGGTGGAACTAACAGATCTTTGCGCAGCCAAAGTGAGATGAGTTTCAGAAAGGCACCAGATTCCGCTCCCAAGCTGCAGGGCCAGACTTTCTTTGCCGCGTAGGCCACAAGCATTGGAACACCCAATCCTCACAAAAGAGGTGGTAGCGGGAGCATAGGAATCCATCTCCAAATTCTCAAACTGATCGACCGGTCCAGGGTTGTCGGCCTCACCAATCCGAAGGTCTTGGGAACAACAAGGAACAAAGTCAGCATCTAAAGAAGATGTAGCTGATGAACTGCATGACAAAGTGTCAACCGCATGATATTGGAGCCCATCTGCCCACACCCAAGGCATGAGGAGCCAAAGCAAAAAGAATTGCCATCTTGTTCTGACGCGCCTGCCAGGTTTGGCGAACTGACAGCGCGGCTGACATAGTCATTCACTTCTGGATCGCTTAGCCAACATGGCCTCAAAGCGATCAAACTGAGAGCTAAGCTTGTTGTCCAAGGCATTGGACAAGTCATTGGTCATGGCCGCAACTGAACCTTGCAAAGTGCTCTGCAAGATCTGGGTCTTGTTGTCCACCTCCTGCTGTATTTCTGCGATCTGTGCAGTGACTTTTTGACCTTGTTGCTCAACAACTTGTCGAAGTTGACCAAGTTGGGCTTCGGTGCTGTTCATACGATGTCCTGCTTCTTGGAACCAATGTTGAAATTGAGTCCCTTGTGCTTGGAGCTCAGCGATGTTGACCTCCAAGCGCTTGATCTCATCAGGAGGCGTCAGGCCAGGTGGAGCTTTGGAGACCTGTTTCTGGATCTCATCCCTGATGGAGTCTTGGATCTGCGAGAATCGAGAAGTGGAAGCGGATGGTGCTGCAATGGCACTGTTGGAAGATCGTTGCCAAGAAGACCATGGATCTCCGTTGCCAATATGCCAAGGATCTGTAGCAGAAGAGCTAATGTTCGCGACTGAGCCCTCTTTCAAAAAGCGCTTGGTTCGGTTTGAGGCCACCAAGGATCTTTGGACTGGCTGTGATGTCATCTCCTTTTGAAGGGTGATGAGGACGTCCTGGCCAAAACCTGGAAGCACTTTGTTTGGCGGTGGGGCTTCCGCCCCCACGGTCCAACCTTGCCCCTGCAGATTGCCTTTGGTGGGCTGCAATGGTTTTGCTGCCCATTTCCATGCCGCCAACAATTTCACCACCTGTGATCTCTGCAACCCATAAGGGACCGGAAAGATGGTGTAGATCTGACGGACAGCGATGTCCAGATACTCATCATCTGGTCGTAGTTCTTCATGAGATTGTTTCTCAAATTGCTTGGCCACTCTGATGCCGTATCGCTGGTGCAGTCTGGCAAGGGCAAACCCGTGGGTGCAGGTGCGGAGCTTGTGCAACGCTTGGTCACGATCATGGCCAGCCAGCCAGATGACGCTGTAGTCGTGGTGTGGGCCCTTGCTGGTAGAAGAGCGAGGCTCAATGTAGACCCCATGGGCTCCCACTCGTAGCACAAAATCCAATGCCACTTGTGGAATCCGCAGCATCACTTGGAAGTAGTGTGCATGCTCTGGCTTGGTGGTCTTGCCTTGCTGATTGTAGAAGCTCCGAGCCCAAATGTCCATGATGACACTTTGCAGAGACTCACCCACGGGGGCATGGAAAAAGGCACAGTCTTTGCCACACTGCCGGCCACCACATAGGCGTAGTTGGGGCACCAATTGGAGCAAAGCCTTCACAGGGCCATCAGTCAATTGCTGCCATGGAAGTTGAATCTCATCCTGGTACACCTGGATCTTGAGAATCTCAGTGTCCATGACCTCAAGCTGTGGAGATGTGTGTTCCTTGCGACTGATTGCCCCATCACTGAGAGTCAGCAGTGATCCACGAAGAAGCAAAGGTTCATCAGTCACTGTGCAAAGTGCCGGGAAACAAAGATGGACAATGTTTGCTCCTCCCCAAAAGTCCATAGGGATCTCCGAGTTGATCAGCAGTCCAAGCGTGGTGGAGCTAATGTTCTCAGCCGCTTCGATGAAAGGTTTTGCCTCCTGGTAGGTGCAAAAAGCCAGACCAGTTGCGTCTTGGCCAACTGCAGCAAAAGGAATTTGCTCCAGTTCATCTCCATCACCGTCAACGAAAGTGTCTGGGATCAGCTGCAGCGTAGCAGGATCAATCGGCGCAATGTCCTTGTGGCCGGTGGCTCCTTGCTTCTTCTGCTTGGCTTTGGGAACGTGAGCTCCATGTTTGGTCCTAGCTTGTTGAGCTATGTGTGCTTTCAGTTCTTGTTCTTGGACCCATCGAAATCGAGAGTTGGGTCGAGAGGCTAGGCCTTTGAGTGCGGCCCATGGGTTGGAGGTTTGAAGCGCCTCAGCAATGGATTGTGCTCCCAGGATCTTGATGGCATCGGTCGCCCTTGAAGAGGCAGCTTCTTGTGGCACCCCCTTGTCGACGAGGAAAGTGGCCAATCTTTCAGCAAGGTCCGCCGATCTTCCCAAAGGCCGGAAGGGAACTTTTGCAGCTTGATGTTGCAGCAGCAAATTGTGGAGGTGGAGTTCAGCTTCTGGAGCAAAATGCCCTTCAAGTCCAATCGCTAAACAAAGGTGCATGATGGCCACAGTACCGCAAGTATGTGGATATGTCTGTGGTTGCAGACTGAATGGTTCCACAGGGTCAGCTTGAAGTTGCAGCAAAGAGCTCAAAGTCCAAGCCAAGCTCGATGCTGCTGCGAGAACCGAAGCTCGAAATCCATCGAAATAAGTCCAAGTCAACTTCCGGTCCTCTTGAAGGGCACAAAGCAAGACCCAGTGGTTGTCTGTGGAGAAAATGCAGTAGATGCTCCCGTTGCTTGCCCGGTACAGTGCACGAAGTCCATCGCACTGAAATCCAGTGGCGGTACCAGCAAGCAAAGCACTAGCCATCGATGGAGTGATCATCAGAGGTGGCTCATCGTGAGGTCCATAGCTGCTTCTGCAGATGCTGACCAGTGCTGTCCAAATGGTCATATCAGTAAGGCCATGTTGGTTGGCGGCTTCAAGTCCAAGAGCCATGTGTGCCGAAGTGGTCAGTGGAGAAGAGTGAGCTCTGAGACTGAGACTGCCCCATACTTTGTAATCCAGACCATAGTACTTGCCATGCTCGTCCTCAAAGTGGCTGATGCCGGTGACATCGCATTGTTGCATGACTTGAAAAAGAAAAGCTCCTGGTCTCAAGGTAGCTGAGTGGGTGTCACCATCGTACTCGAATACCACTGCAAATTGAGCAAAGGGGTCTTCAAGATCGACTCCTTGAGTGACTTGGATGCAGTATGGGCCATAGGCTCCTTGCTCCAAGAGGATCTGGTCGTCTGGCAGAGTACGAGGACCATCGCATAGATGAAGCATTTCGCCATGTGCCAACGTGATGGACTCTGCTCTGAGCAATTGGGCCACAGTGGTGGATCCCGATGCCAAGATGAAAATGTGATCCCCATCAGGAAGCACAACAGATAGTTGTCTCGGGATATCATCCGTGTGCCGAAAGGCATGAAAGTGATCCCTAATCATTTGCCTTTTCACCTGTTGAAGCCTGTCATTGGCAAGAGCCAGCATCTGCACATCATCGTGTCCCGCTGCCAATGAATTGAGACAGGAGAAAATCCATAGAGCTTGTAGTGGGGAAGCCAACTGTCCCACGAGACATAGGGCAGCCCGGAGATCTGGAAGATGGGACACCGTGAGTGGAATGCCATGCAATGCAAAGAGCTCCATGGGGTGCAAGTATCGTGGTTGTCCATGTGCTCTAGAAACAACAAAGCAACCTCGTAAACCTTTCTCACGAAGAACTTGTTCAGAAAAAGGTGAATCCCTACATCCACATGGGCACTTTTCAAGAGCCGAGCCATAGCTATGCAAAAAAGTCGCAGCCATGTCCTTCATGCCCAAAATGCGTTGGTCATCACCATATGTTGGATCTGAGTAAAAACGAAGTTCTTTGATGCTCAGTTGCAGTTGTTGCTCGTGGTCATGACTCCAAAGCCCCCAGCCCGGCATGATGGAATCCACCGTCTGGAATCTCTCGGCAATGGGCCACTTTTGCAATGACGCGGTTCGCCACTCGGCAGGGCAAAGCAGGACCCACCATCGATGCCTGCGACAGGGCCATTGATGGCTGAGTGCGAGCGTGATGTCATGAATAGTCCATCCCATGAACTGCGCAATGGATTCCAACTCTTGTCTAACTCCACAATCATATTGGGCTTGTGGGGTGCATTCAAGAATGAGACACTGAACCATGTGCAAGTATGCGGTGCGCAAAATCTCCGTGAGCACACGGTGTCGAGGATCGGCTGATCCACGTTGGAACCCCTGGACACTATGCGGCTGACAGGGAAATCCTGCCACCAAAGTTGAAGCATGGCCACCAAGAACGTGTAATTCACCTTTTGCCTGATCGTCACAAAGATCTCTACAGAGCACCAAGCCATGCTGGTTGATGCGCAAGTGCTCACATGCCAGTGGAGAACAGTCAAGCGCTGCAATGATCGTGCCATGGGCCATCATGCAGCCCAGTCCAATTCCCCCCATCCCAGCACAAACTTCCTTGATCTTGGGGGTGAATCCAATTGGTGGCTCATAAGGGACAACGATGGACCTTGAATCCAAGCAAAGGAAAATGGGTTCTGTTTCACTCACCAGGGCCTCATAGACCGTGAAGATTCCATTGGGAACTGAATGGGTAAACACCATGGTGTGGGTGGAACCAAGCAAATGCACCTCCGTCAAATCGCCCAAGCTGCGCAAAGAGCGAAAGACCCCGGCAAATCTCGTGCCAGCATCCCCAGGCAGGCGAAGGTATGGGGAAGGGGACATGTGTACTAGGAACACCCGAGAGATCAGTCGTCAACGGCCCTACTTCTGGAAAGATCTCGGGCCAGGGCTATATTGGTGAAAGTGTTAACTTTCAAAGCTGATCAGTGCACCAGGTATGGGCTTCACGGTTGGTGAGCTCAACCCTGCGGATTCCCATGGCATCTTCGGGGAGCCTGGAAGCCAAGGATGAAACATCCAGGGAGATTGAGCCAGGGCCGTCTGGTTTTTTGAACATGAGAAGTGGAGGTGCTCAGAAAACCAGGTCTTGCCTACTAACTTCATGAATTTCATGTACAGAAAATCCTGGTGGGGTTTCTGATGCATTCGATTTTTGACTCCGCGAGTAGCTGAGGTATTGGCAGAACTTTGGGCCTGGCACAGAGGAGACTTTCGCGTCTAGAGTTCCCAAGGAAGAGCGCATGGATGAATATGGATGCCTCTGGTCTTTGGGGATGTTTCCTCCGCCGTCTGGAACACCCACAATTTCATTTTTTGGGATGTGCAGTCCATCTCTTTGGTGGCCAGAAGGTTACTGCAGGGTTATGTACAATGCACACTGCTCTGGTCGCAGGAAAAGCTGGCCTTAACCACCTGTGGTTTGTTGACGCAGCATCATGCCGCCATCTCAAAGCTTGGGGCACTGGAGGTGGTTACCCTCTTGTAAGCAGATATGGCAACGGAAACTAACTTGGAAACTTGGAAATTAAGGCTTACATTAGATTGAACACGTACGGGTGGAGTTTTTGCGCGTAGCCACTCAGCCACTCTACCAGTGGTGGCTGAGTGGTGGCTGAACATCCATTTTCGAACGGCCTTACAATAGACACTGCTACCATCTTTTGTGGCATGAGAATCATATTCTGCGGCAAGGATGCCAAATGACAATTTTTCCAGTGCTGGATAGCCAACCAGCTTGACAATTTGAATTAGCGCAGCATGAAACTGTTTGGAACTGGGCAAGCCTTGGTTTGACAGACATAGTATTACATGATCTTATATGTATTCTTTCAGGGTTGCCAAATAATAACACAAACCATGAAAAATCAGACTTTCTGATCTGGATACTTTTTTTTGGCAGCAACGTGTAAAACGGTGTCTTGATCTTTTCATTGTTCAACCTCCCAAAACTTAGGAACCAAGGGGAGGTGGTTGCATCCAAAAGTATGGATTAAAACTTGGGAACCCCCGGAATCTGTGTTTTTTTTTTTTTCCGTGCAGAATTCACTTTCCGAATTTTGACCCCTGGAACCACCTGAAAACCCCAGCTGCGACGTCGTTTCACGAGGCGGTGAATCCTTCAGTGACGGATAAGAATAAGTACATTGCAGTAGATGTACCTGAGCCCACCCGGTGAAGCTCTTATTAGGTCCGGTATGGTCCGGTCAAGGCAAACATCCACTGAAATCCACTGAACATATGGACATTTTCATTTTAGATGTATTCGGATATCCGGGTATCCGAAAATTGGGGATAAACTCCCAAAGAACCACACCAGTTTGGTTGACACTTTCTTTCACCGTTTTCACGATTCCTGGACCCCCTCATATTTTCTTTGGGTTTACTACACACAACTTTGGGCCGACAGCCCTTCCTATATCCCAACAGTCGTCAAGTGGAACCTAAAGAACTCACCTTTTGTTCTGTTTCACTCAGTGCAGGGCCAACGTTTGCCTTGTCACTCTGGATGACCTGCAACTGAATCTGCAGTGTTTTGCTAGAATTTTGATTAACAAAATATATTGCATGAAACAGGCAGACATGGTGACTTCTCAGGGAAAGGCCATCCCAGGTTTTAGCGAGTCAGAAGTAGACCCCGAGTCAAAAAAGGCATGATGATCACGATGTCCAATGAAGTCTGGACATTTTGAGTTTTGGTTGTGCTTTGTTTTGTGTTTGTGGGCTGAGCTCAGTTCATTTCCAAGTCAGCTCCCGGAGTTTTTCTCAAGGCGCGGCCGGAAGATTTTTGTTTCGAGCCATGGCCATGGAGGATGCAGTGATGGAAGAACCTGAGGACCCTGCGAGCTTCGCAGATCTCTCGGTGATCTTTGCCGTTTGTGCTGGAAAAGCTGGACGCTGTGGCATTGCCTATGTGGATTTGGAAGATGCAGAGCGGGTGCTATGTGTGGCGGACGTGATGGATCCCGACTTTACTCAGTTGGAGCGCGGCACAACTGCAGATTGAGACAAACTTGAACCGGTGATTCAAACACAACCTGCCAGAATAGGACAGGTTTTTTCTTGGTTTGATTGCACATCATTTGTTGCCTTTTATTGCGCTGCCAAGTCGAAGTAATGTAGTTGCATCTTGGCACATTTCCTTCCCAATTTCCATGCCTCACCATTTCGCGATGTGTTGCGCTTGCAGCGGGAGTCAAGTGAAAGAACTGGAGTCGAGTCACCCAATATCTCGCGCCACAGGTTGGTTTGAACACATAAATCGTGCGAGATGATGATCTAATGATTAGAAATCGACCTTCATATTTTTTTGAGATGGTTTGAACATTTTGAACTCAGAAAATCACCAAGCTCAGTGGAGGTTCAGCAGAGGTTGAGGTTTCCAAAAAGGCAAAAAGGTTTCTACGCCTCAGCAAGGTCTGAAGCAGCAGATCCTGGGCCAGCGGCACTTGGGCGCCGTGTCGGCACCACGGCAGGGGCTGTGCGTGTTGCCCTCGCGGTCGCCGGCGGAGTTGGTGGAGACGGCGGCACGGCCCCTGACTCAGGTGGGGGATGTGCTGGGCGGTCTGGGAGTAGCGGATCAAATTCTTGTAGCATCAAGAGTCAGAATTGGAATCAGATAGGTTTTAATAAGTTCATGATGGGTTGATGCTCACTTGTTACACTTGTTACAATTGTTCAAAGTTGTGGTTCTTGAGCGGTGCTTAGCCAATCATTGTCAACTGTTTATGTCAATGTCAAAGGTTGATCACTCTTGTGGTGGATGGTGGTGCATGGTGCCAGACATTGCCTGAAGCCCTTGGCAGGATGATGATGGGAACGAGCCCTTCCCCACTACCTTGCTGAAGGCTGGCGATTTTGCTGTGGAAGGAGCAAAGCCGCGACTGGCGCAGCTGTGGGCAAAGCTTGACCAGGATTTGCCATGCAACATGGCGTGACCAAGTGACCTTAGTCAAGTATATCAAATGCAAAAAATGCAGACATGCACAGTAGAACTGCAGTGGTTGTGGACGTTGTGACATGGTGACATCGTTGAAGAGGAAAGAGAATAATAGTCTAATCATGTCTAATAGACATGAACAATTGCACAAGTTACTCAGTGTTTGATGTCAACATGTTTCTTGGGTTCCTTAGCTCCAAACCTTTGCTTTTGAGGCACAACCCCTCGCAGCAGTCCGCTGGCAGCTTTGGATGGAAATGAGCAGTTGCTTCGTGCGGCTGGCGGTCTATTGCGCTTCCTTGAGCAGAATGCGACTCTGCTGGGGGATTTGCAGGGCCGATGGCAAGGGCCGTGTGTCCAGGACAGCTCTCAGTTGCAGAGATTAAAGAAATATAATGAAATGTAGCGAAGGTGAATGCATGTTGCACATTGTTGCACTATGTCTGATTTGACCTTTTGGTTGTTTGGAGGACATTCGCATTTTCTCACCGGATGATGCTGTGTTTGTCGATACCCAGACCATGATCGCGCTTCAGATTTTCCAGGACCCTAGGGCTAGTCCTTCAACAAGGTGGCGAAGTGTGGAGCTTCCCCGCTTTACAATGTTTACAATTCCTATTGTTTTCTTATGTTTTCTTGCTTTTCAAGGCACAACATCTTTGGATATCTTTGGTACATACTACCGATACTAGCCATGTTCCCAAGTTGGATCTCGGAGTCTTTGGCTATTGGATCAATTGGATCGCTCCGCTAAAGGCCCTTTGTTGCTCCCTTATTTGAAGCAGATCCAAGCCCTTGAGATCCAAGTCCAAGTTGTGTCTTGTAAGGTATCGGTATGGGTTAACTGTGGGGTATGTTCACTGATGTGCAAATAGAATTTGTTCAACACCGGCATCATTCTAGGATTTTCTCGACGACCCATATGGTCATATGAGATCATATGAGTCATATCTTCAAAGACAGGACACCTAAACCCACCAAGTGATGATCTTCCAAAGTATAAGTCAGATTAAGTAAGACCTAACCCATCCGCCATGGATGTCATGGATGTCATGGATGTCATGGATGTCATGGATGCCAATGCCATGGGACTCAGGAGCAGCACAACCTGTTGATGAGGGCCAGCAATAGGCCTTCTGAAGGCCTCTCGTTGTGGAGCCTCCTGGAGCCCCTGGTGGCCTCCCCGTCGGGTGCCAAGCAGCTGAGACGTTGGTTGCAACAGCCCAGCACCTTGGAAGCCTTGGAACTTCAGAGAGTTCAGAGGTTGGATTTTGGAAGCCCATGGAATTCTGGTTTGATGATTTGAGTACATTTATATAATGGATATCCATTTCATGCTGTCTGCTAGAGATGAATTATGTACATAGAGATGACTCAAGATGACTCGTATTGAAGAATTGGATCACTGACATCCAGTGCACAAGTTGGGACAATTTGACAAGATCATCTTGTGCATGCAGATACAACCCAAATTTGAAAGATTTTGAGTGGTTGTGATGGTATTTTCTTCCATTCTTTTTTCCAGCCAGATTTTAAGGAGATCTTGGCCGGTGTTATTTAGAGGCTTACTTTTCATGATCATTCCCACAACTTTGGGAAAGTCAATGAAACGTAGGTGGAAAAAAGACTAAACCATCCATATTTACCACATCAAACCACACTAAACCAATCTAAACCACACTAAGCCACATTAAACCACAATCTAAACCACACCAAGCCACATGAAATGCAGCGTTTTGATCCATTTTGGCTGGGAAACTCTTCCCCCATTCCAACACGGCCGAGGGGCATGGCCGAGGCCGCCAGGTGGAGCTGCTGCAGCAGCGGCACAGTGCCGTGGAGCAGCTGATCTCGTTGCTGCAGGGCGCCGGGGCCGAGCTGGTCCCTGGGCGTAGAAAAGATACATGCAATGTATACATGTAAGAAAATATACTGTAGTACATGTTCATGATAGAATGTGATATGTGATACATGCTATAGGCTATATATATATATGTATTATATAAGTTATTATATATATATATATTATATGTACGTAAAAACATTCAGAGCATACACAGTACATACTGTAGCACATCGATTTCCACGTGCCAACTTTCCCCAGAAATCGGACCTGATCTCGTCGTGGCGGACGGCGGAGCCAGGTTCGCCAGCTTCACCGCGAGCTCCGAATGATGCAGGACCTCCCACGGCTACTGGCGCGCATGTCACCTGGTGTTGCAGTAAAAAACCGCCCGTTTTTGGTAGAAATTGCAGGATGACTCAGGATGACGATTAGAGTTCACTGGGAGTTAAGGTCATGTCTCATTTTGAAGTCATGCTTCATTTTCATTTCCAGGATGTAGTGCGAGTGGAGAACGAAATCAATCCTGCTTGCACAAGTCTGATCCAACAAATTGACTTAAACCCTCAGTAGACAGATTTTAGCCTGTGAGCGAAAGTATATATTCCCAGAAAATAAACATGAGATCCCAATGTTACCATGTCCAACAGGAAAACTCATGGAAAACCATATTTACTCAGGGTTTCATGTAGGTTTTCAGAGGGCTATCTAGGTTTTCAGAGGGCTATCCAGTTGTCCAGTAGAAAAGCACAGAGACCTGATTCGGGTGTTGCAGTTTCGGGGATGTGAGCTGACCCCTATCTGAGGCATCGATGTCCCTCATCAGCAAGGTGATGCTAGAATGGCGATTTTTCAGTTGGGACTGGACCTGAGGGGTTGGTTTAATCAATCGGTAGGTACTTGCCACATCTTGCCATTTGACATTGGCAAATGTCTGTTCACATTTTGGTGATTTCTTTCCAACCCTCCATTTGCAGTGCATGGCAAATCCACCTGTTTCAGGCATCCCATCTCAATGGTGTGAATCCGGAGCTATCTCAGAATTCTACCAGCTTTGGCCACTCAAAAAAGGTTTAACCAATATGTTTCCAGGGACACTTTTCCAATTTTTTCACCATTTTTTCACCATTTTTTCCCAGTGTCTCAAGATGTCTCAAGATGTCTCAAGGTTACAATTTCGATAACATGGTCGACTGGCGCTCACTTGTGACCACCCTGGGGCACATGTCAGCAGCCTTGGGACTTCTGGATCAGGCCAGTGCGCGATGCGGCCTTTGAGATGATCTGTAACCAGATCTACGATTAGCCCACATAGTTGGGATTTATGGAAACTTATTCCTCAAAATGTAGTAACAATAATAGGTTTTGATCCATAGGCTATGTAGAATGTGTATATGTATATGTATATACGCAACATGATGCGGTTGGATCCCCTGTCACATCCTGTCAATGATAGATCTGCCAATGGTGGACTTCTCTTCTTTGTCCCTGTGGAAGCCTGTTGCGCAGGCAGGCAAGCTATGCACCACCAAGGGGGTGGCTGCCTTTGCAGCAGGACAGTGGATTTGTGTTTTAAAGTTTTACTTCAGCTGGCCCATGTTTTCTCACTGGATCTGATATTTCTATTTTTGGTTGCATTTGCACTACAGTTCATTACAGTGGTTGGTTCTGCCCCTTGATTTGGTGAACTCATCTTGCTGCCCAACTGGAGAATGTTCCATGGGTGTAATAGCTGAGTTCACCACTCCGAGGGCAAGGCGTGGTGAACGATGTTCGCGCAGCCGAGCGGCTTTTGCAACGTGTGGTGGACTGGGAGAAGAACTTTGCAGAAGGCGACTCAGAGAAAGTTGGAGAATTGGAGTTTCCAAGCCAACTAAAGCTGAGGTATATGATCAACAACTGACATCAATTGATGATACTTTAGGACATGCATTTTATTCAATTTGGGCATAGACAACTCAATACGTGCGATTTGGACGGATTTGAGGGGATCCAAAGAAATTGGATGTATTCTTGCAGGCAACCACCAAGTTGATGTATGTAGGTCATATAGATCATGCAGCCAACCATCGTTTTTGCAATCAAAAAGCATTACACAATTTTAGAGTAAACACGAGTAAACATATTTTAAGGGTGTCTCTTTCTGCATTTTAAGGGTAGTTGCCCATGCCCCCCAGCTCCATTCTGAGGCGATACAAGTTTGGTTCATGTGCAGAGTGGTGTGGACCAGAAGTTAGATGACCTGCGCCATGAGCGACTGGGACGACCCATATGCTGCGCAGCCGTGCCAATTTTGGGACCCCCCTCGACGATCCCCAATTTGATAGTAGGGCAACAGGTCCTGTTATCAGCTTCTTTTGAGACACGCAAAGCGTTGTTCCACTGGGCATCGATTGAAGAGCCACTCGCGTGAGGTATGAAACCATTGACCGTCATTTGACCCGCACCGCCGCCACGGAAACGCGTCGTTTGGGCAACCTCGGGCAGCAGGTGGATCCTTGTCATTCATCGATTCATCGAGCATGTTGTTTTGCTCAAATCTTTCACTCAGATTCGATCGGATTTACAGCAAAAACAAACTGCAAATAGGCCTATGTTTGGGTATTGAGAGGGACATTTCTGCCATCTGTGACTTTTGATGATGAACCATATCGTGGCTTATTACTACAACAAAATCTTGTAATTGAACGCGATTTTGAACTGAGGATTCTATTCTTTTTCACTACTTTCCTCAGTTCCTGGGCTGCAAATTGCTGCATGATCCACAAACGTTTAGATTTGAACACTATGGAATCACTATGGGCATCATCCACTGAACCGCAACATGGTGGACATCTGGTGGCATCGCTTTGGATCTCAGGTTAGGTTTCCACGCCTCGTTGCCCAATCCGACTGGGCGGGAAGCTGAAACGATGGATGGACTGCAAGACGACATTCCTCTACCTGCATCAGATTGGCGCTACCAGTTTGCAGGCGCTGAAATCCAAGATCTTCAAGTGATTGTGAAAAGCTAAAGCACTTCACATGGCCTTGTGGTAGATGGCGGATGATAGAGGTATGGCATTTTGTAGTTTCGCCCAAAATTTTCAGATTCAGTGGCAGGTGACCTTCGCATCTTTTGGATGGACCACGAAGCAGCCATTTGAAATGGAGAAACAAACATGGCTTCCTGAAGTTTCCTGTAAAGTTTTCCCCTTCATTCCATTGATCATTAGACTCATTAGACGTCTGCGTTTGCCTCACAGGTTTTGGAAGACTCTTCTATAAGTGCGACAGTGCCAGGCGCTTGGATTGCGACGTAGGTGCCTTGGCGAAGTCCGTGGGCAGAATCACTACCATGGTTTGGATAAGGATGCTGGTGATGATACTGCTGGTGGCGGTGTCTGAACATATTGGGTACTTTGGTTCCCAACTCCCAACGATTTTTCTGAAGGATGCTAAGAAAGATCCTGCAAACAATTTGGGTCCCATTTGCAGACCGCTTCAGAATCAGAACATTGGCAGCAGTTTCGTCCAGCAAAATCTACGCAATCAGAGCAATATTTGATATCCCATCGGATGGTGCCTAGAACACACCATGGCTACCCTCCACCCATCAGGTGCTAAGGATGGCTAGAAAGCTGGCTTTATATATAGACTTGCAGTCGATTCATCACAAGGAGGATGGAGAAAACAATCACATGAGTCTACGACCATCAATTGGCTGCCAATGATTGATTATAAGTCCCAGGACTTCATACTGTTTGTTTCTATTCCATTTTGGTCAGTACCTGCAGCTGCGGTCATTTAGATTCCGACCCCTCCAGGTCATTATTCGACTATCCTTTCTTGATATCCTGTTTGTTGTTCATGCCGGCGGTATATCTCTCCAGGGTCTAGGTATTAGGCTCTGACAGCCAGCTTGAGGCGATTAGGTGATTAGATTATTTTTCCTCACAATCAGAAATAGAACATCCACAAATGTCGCTTTTGCAAGCTTTGGCTTTTCTGCAACTTGTGTGATTCTCTCGCTTTTGGTGAGATTTGTTGCTTCAGTTGTTATACCCATGGCACTTGGTGTTTCTCTGCATATTTCCTACTTGATCTCCCCATGTTCAAAAGACTCCCCGGCCAAGACCTCAAGGCAATTTGGTGAGTGGCAAAGCCCCCATGAAATACAGTAGTGAGTTGAGTATCTCACCAGCAATTAGTTCAGCCCTGTGACTACAACTGGCTGACTCACTCGACAATTTTTCTTGGTGCAATCTTCCATTCCAAACACTTCCCAAATTTGATCTACTTGGTTTGTCATCCCGGAGTCATCCCAATGATCCACCTGATATTCACTCATCAATATCTATAGTCTATAGATGATTATAGATGTCTATAGTCTATAATGATTCTCCATCATTATATATATATATATCATATATGTTCTACATCTTTACATCTTCTCAGTTCTTTCTTTTAAATCCATGATATCTCCAGGTGAACCCCAGATCTACCATGGTTCACCATGGTTCACCATGGTTCAGGTGATTTGGTGGTGGAGTCCCGGGGCGTGGAGCTGGATCTGCTGACGCAGCTGCTGCAGCGTTTGCGGGTCCTGGAGCCCCGGCTGCGCTGCGCTGCGCAGCGCCTGGCGGAGCTGGATGTGCTGCTGGCCTACACCGCGGCGGCCGTGAAGTATCGCTGGGTGCCATGAATGGAGATTTTAGGGGGAGAGTTGGTGGCACTAGTTCTTGGCCACCAAGTAGAGAAATCATTGGAGTACGAAAACCGGTTCAAACTCCTGAAATGATTCAAGAGTTGGTTGTTGAGGAGCATCGGACCCGGGAAAGCAATGGTCTTGTGGTTTGAAATTTCGGACAAACACTCACGTCACTGCTACATTAAGGTTGGTGCGTTGTTTTTTTCTTTGCGCTCAAAAGATAGGCTGAGTGGCTGGTGACTTGCGACGGCTAGTTGCATACCAAATTTGGGTTTGTATCATATTGTTTACTATATGAGACTAATGATATATATATATAATACACCATATATATATACACACACTATTGTACACGGTTTCATAAGATTTCAATGCTTGGAGTCCCTGCGAGGTGAGGCCGAAACTCAGCGAAGACGTGAAGCGTTTGCACATCGTGAAGGGTCGACATCCCCTGGTAGAAGCTGCTTCAACCGCACACCATGGATTCGTGTGCAACAGCCCCTTGGATCAATGGTAGGGGGCGAATGAGTAAGGGTTGTTGATATTTGCTGACTTTTGGGCATAGCGTGGTTGGCCTAGTTCTCAGCTTCTGAGGCACCGAAATCGGGCTGGAAGAGGCAGAGAGTTACCGAGTTCAGGTCATCACCGGTGCCAATCTTTCAGGCGAGCAACAGTACACTACAGTAAACACCTTTGTTCGATGGATGTTGGATGGAAGGCATAACGCATATCCCCAACTTGATCAACCGATCTACATATCGCATCATATTATTCTGTTGATTGTTGGATGTGAAAACTAGACATGACCCCGTGTCCAGGTAAATCAGTGTATTTGAAGCAAGTGGGGCTTATCACCTACATGGCGCAGATTGGCTGCTTTGTGCCGGCTGATGAAGCCGAGCTGGGGCTCTGTGATTTTATGTTTTCGCGCATCCAAAGCTGTGAAACTGCCAGTGCCACGTGTTCATCCTTTACTTTGGATCTCTGCCAACTTTCCTTGGCCTTGAAGCATGCGACGGCTTCGTCTCTTGTTCTGCTGGATGAGTTTGGCAAAGGGACGCGCGCAGCTGATGGGGTGGCGTTGCTGGGTGCTACCATTGAGTTCCTGTGCCGATGGAAGGATGGCCCAAAGGCCTTGGTTGCCACCCACTTCACCGAGATCTTCCGCTTGGGTTTGGTTTCTGAAACCGAGCCACAGCTCCAAGTGAGCCATCTTCGTGTTTTACCGCAATCTGATGCCACTGCCTCTACCATTGCGTATCTCTACCAGTTGGTCCCGGGCTGTGCTGAGAAGAGCTTCGGCCTGGAGTGCGCCCGCAAGGCGGGGCTGGACGCCGATGTCCTGCAGCGCGCCGCCGAGATCCTGGCGACGATCGAAGGCTCCAGGGCCATCCCACCGCCCGCGGGGCACGCGCCAGGCGCGGCTGATGGGCGCCGGGTGCTGTGCCAGGCCGTGGTGAGGCAGCTGTGTGCCTTGGATCCGGAGAAGGAGAACGAAGCCAAGGCCTTTCTGGCCTTTGTGGCAGCACAGGGAAGGGAGATGAACTTGTGCTATGCTGGGGGCTGATGTTTTGATGGGGCTTGGTACATGTTGATATTCGTGATGGGGGTTCCCGGCAGAGTGGAAAGTCACAAGCGAAGTGCTGGGCATGAGATGCTAGTGCTGCTAGTGCAATGTATGGCACAAGTCATTGAAGATGTGGATGACTCAGGTGCTTTGATAATTCAGATATATTCAGAATATTCAGGCAGTTGTCCTTTTGCACGGAAGTGATTTAAGTATGGGCTGATCTCGAGGTTGCGGAGTCAAAAAAGTCGAAATGCATGTCGCATCAACAATCCTGCATTATTCAGTATATCAATACAGTAATACAAGAAACCTTGCCCTTTCAGCCATCTTTATCTTTGAGGCTACTGAACAAAACATGAACAATTGAGGCTACTGAACATCAGCAGATTCTTCGACTTGAGTGACTTGAGCTAATTGCGAGGCCTTTGATCCTCCTTTGATCCTCCTTTGATCCTCCTTTGATTCAAGAAGTTGATCCAGGAAGTTTCCTGCAGAACTTATGGTTCAAAAACCGTTGCAACTCTGCGGTGGGCGCGGAGTCCACGAAGTATGTGGGGCTCTCAGTCACGAGGTTTCGGAACGGTTTCGGCTGCGGAGCCCCCTTGAGAATTGGGCATCCCGTCTGACAATTTTGGAATCCAAGTCCCATGGTGTTTGTCATTCTTTTCTCATTAAACGGGGCTTTTGGGCATCCCTATTGTATGGATAACCTTTTTGGAACCTCCATGGGTCTGTAAGGGGCTTCTATTTGCAGTTCCATTTCTGGCTGGTTTTGGGCTCCATCTTCGTACAGAACAGTGCGAGCAGTCAGCTTGAATCGGTGAAGGCTCAGCCTTGCAATTGGAGCGAGAAATCAGGATTTGAGAGTACGAGTACATACGAGTACCAGTTCATACCAGTTCCACATCATACACTCTGATTGTGAAAAGGCAATTGGAAACTGAGAGTATCAATGCCGATCAATGCCTGACAAGGCTCAGAAAGAGGGCTTGAATTTCGCTGAGGCGCCTTAGGCCGCTTTTAGTCTACATATTGTCGGCACTGATTTGGACTGCGAGAGGCGGGGCCGCACATGCTGTGCTGAGAAAACTGGTCATGTCATAGCTGTCATGGTATGCCCAAACATTTGGGAATCAAGGGCCCCAAACCAGGTGCCCCCCCCGCTCAATAAGGCCGTCAAACGAATGATAAAGGGATGTCTTCGGACAGACGCTTCTTCTTTCTTGCAAAGACGCTGAGTGTTGGTTTTTCTTTCTTTATGTCTCTACATGTCTCTACTATACTCTTCTCATCTCTTCTCCGTTAGATGCTTCTGGATCTCTACTTGGATCTCTGCACGGTCGTGACAGGTGTTGAAGCGGAGAAACCAGTTCCTGAGCCCCAAGAGGCCCGGCAACAGTTGAGGTGAGTTGAGTGTGGATCAAAATGATTGACCCATATTGACCCACCATGTCACCATGTCATGAAACGGAATATTATTTTTCTCGTATGTTGAGGAGCTTCATCAAGAAGTACACACTGGATAAACATGGATAAACACTCATCTGACTCATTTGTATGGTCCGGTTCCCTTCATTGACTCCATTGGATCCTCCATTGTTCCTTTCACCTTTGTGATACTGTGAATCCTTCAGCAGCACTGTGCCAGGAGCCTCAGGAGACCGTTCGAGTTTTTGAACATGCTGTGACAGGCAGGGTGTGGCACGTGTTCCCTCTACAGTACTCCAAACGGTCCAAACCCTCAGGAGTTTCACTTGACCTAACCATGTTGCCCAGATGGGATGATTATAGAAAACTCAGAAAACATTATATAAATTATATATATATAATATTATATAATATAGTCAATGATGTTAATGCTCAATTTTAGTGGGGAAACCATGCTAGTTGGGCTCTCCTCCATGCCTCGTGCCCAATCTGAGATGTTGACATGTGTGAAGGCTTGCCCAGGGCCCCAGGGTCGAGTCGTGTACATTTCAAAGCTGCTCCTGAGTATGTCAGGTGGTTCCGTTGAAAATTGATTCAATTCTGAGATGCCCTCTGGCTAACCAGCCCAGAAGCGGTGAAGCTTCCATTTTGCTTGCGATTCCCTCAAAATTTCCCCAGATTGGAACGCTTTTTTCATGCTTTTCGGCTTCGTTTCTCTTGCTGTTGGGATCCCTTCCTGGCATTCCGGTCAGATTCAGAAGCAGCAGAACTTGAACACCTCATTCAAAGAGGGCAGAAGACCTCATGTGGCAGCACCCAGTCATTTGATATGATCTGATGTCATAGTTTCGCAGGGAAACCACAGAGCAAGGGAGTTTTGCAAAGTCCATCGGGCCTCCAAGCAGCTCAAGCTGCGATGCACTGAGGTTGTGGCTATTGGGCCGAAAGAGGGGCAGCAAAAATGCAGCAACTTGTGGCGCGGCAGCTGCAAATCAGCAGAAGGCGCGGCTGGTGGATACACTGGACTTAATCACTAAGGGACTAAGGGGATAATTGTCAGGATGGCGTGGAATATGTGGAATGGAAACGTTTTGGACCGCTTTGTTTTTGTGTTTCTCCCAGTCCTAACTTGGAATTAGAGCTGGTTGCAATTGGTTGCATATCTGCAGCTTGAAGGGTTTTAGCATTTTCGATCCCCGTTGTTGCTTCATATACCCAGGTGTTACTTCAAAAAACGCTACTGCTGAGCTCCTGGCTTCCAGGCACCTTGGCGATGTGCACTTTGACAACATTACAGCCGTTGAAGCCTCAGAAGATCTGTGATTCTCAGCTTCAACCACTCTTGGCTGAGATGCACTTGGTCAGACTTGGTCTTGGTGTTTGAAGTGCCAAAAAATTATATAAATGTCTGCACCTCCGACATTTGGACACTGAAATTGAGCTGCGGGGAAGACGCCTCACTGCCGCACTGAAAGGTGCGAGCCGTTCGAGATGAGCATAGCCTCTGGAGTCTGCTCCTCAAACCGATACGGCATGATGCGGCCAAACAGCCAGGAAGCTAGAGTAAATGCCCAAACTCCTCGGCGTCCTACTGACACATTTTTTGATCCGTTTGGTATATTGGAATTATTAGTGGATGGGGTGCCCCCAGGTTTTGGACATGACCGAGATTTCTCACCTGCAAAATCCAAGTCAGCACCGGAGAAGTAGCTGCTCTTATTCCACTCTTATTCCATAAGTTCGCCAGCCCGGGCATCAGTGGATTATCAGTGGATTATCATGGGTCCTGAGACCCCCCCCCTACACCCCCCCTGGCCATTCTCAGCAAGCCTATTGAGAGAAGGCTATTTTTAGCCCACTGAGAGCAGTGATTTGCATAATGCGTTTTGTCACGATAATATCCAATTGGTGACTTCCGCATTTCAACAAGAAAGCCAGGTCATGACTCATGACTACGACCCAAATGTTTGGAGGGTTCAAAAGATACCCCAATCAAGGCATGTTCCCATATCGAAGGTTCGAGTCAAAAGCTTCCACACTTCACTATTTGTTCGTGTGGTTGGATGATTCAAACTTGAACGTCTAAACATGAAGCGTCACTGACGTGGATTCCCTGTGACGTGGCATCCGAAGCATTCAGTAAGCCTTCAACATTTGCTGGATTTTGGTGGATTTTCTGGGTAAGCAATCAGTAAGCGCTTGGTAGGGGCTGGGAAGCCTGAAGACAATGGACACATTCAGAAATATTGCATTCGTTTGAGGTCAATTTTTGTCATTCGTTCCCAAATTCATCATTTTGCCATGAACAAAAATGATTTGATTTTATCATGTTTTATCTTCATTAGAATCACTCCAGAAGATATGTTGATGGCTTATTGATGGAATCTTCTTTATCATTCCAATAATCACCAGAAGCCCCGATGGATGCCAATGCACAATATCTATGGTTTTTGTTGGACTTGACCCTGAATTTCTTTGAAAACATCAAAAGCGCAGTAAGGCTTACTGAGTGAATAGGGCTGTTTTGAGTGCTTACCAGGGCTGAGTGCTTACTAGGTCCCTGTCAAGGTCTTACTGAAGATGGGGTGTGGGGGGGTGGTATAAGATGGTATAAGTACCCATGAGATTCTTAAATTCAATCCATCACAAGCATGGCTAAGCATGGCAATGAAACACCAATTTGCAAATCCTTTTTTTCTTCCCATTTTCGAAGATTCCACGTGAAACTTTGCAGTGTGGGATGATCCAGGACGGCCCTGATGGTCCCTGGTGCTGGGTGACGAGCTTTCCCGAGGTGGCATCGCTGTGCTGTACCTTGAGGATCTCGAGTCTTCCCAGGCCGAGCCATGCTGCGATGCTGGGTAGACGAGTTGAGATCGCATGGCCCCGAAACGATGGTAGTAGTGCAGTATAGTATATGTATCTATTAATAATTATATATATTACAATTATATATATATTATATATATATATATATATATGTATGTATACACTGATATCTATATATCTATATATATATATAATCGATAGTGGTTCAGATCACTTCACACGCACATGGATAATACGAATATCGGCATGGTGAAGCATGGTGAAGCAACCAGGAAACTTGGGAACGCCAGGTCCAGCTGCAGAGCGATCGACACGAAGTGGAGATCTTGGATGTGACCAGAGGCAGCTTGGTCCAGGCAGAGATGGGTTCAAAAATGGAGACTTTATGGATGTTTACGGCAGAGTAACTAGGAGTTGATTGGGATTGTGGGCCCCATTCATAAGTGGGAAGGGCCCCAATGGCAGGAACACTAAAATTGTATTCTGGAATTCTAGAATCCCAAGAAATGGGATTTGAAAAAGATGTTTGTGTTGGCAATGTACGTGTTTCTGTTCCATGTAACGTGTTGGTCTTTACGCGTCTAGAATTGCCTGGCGACGAGGGAGTGTGGGGGAGCTGGGAATCGTTGACATCGACATTGCATGGAGAGCTCCAGAAGTTGCACACGCTAACTTTGGATATGTTAAATCCTCTGCATCTGAATGGTAAAACCCATGTCACCAACACATCCAACTGCTGACAGGTGCCTGAAGGAGCAGTCCTTGTGCATACGAAACCCCTTCGGGTCGTCAGGGTGCTCGTTGTGTTCGGCCAGACCTGCCAGAGATCTCACCTTCCTGCTTGGGATGAGATGTCAGACTGGAGAATGCGGCTATGGGTGTGATTCAAAGTTTGACATCCGGAACCACACATGTGGTCATGTTCAGTAGTAAAGCATGCCATTTTTGGGGTACTCAATGAGAGCCCTTGCTAGAGAGATGAATTGAGAACAATGATTTTGCTGCGGTTCCTCCTTGACCTTTTCATTAAGGAGTTTTGCAGGTTTTGCTGACACCTCTCCTCACCATTTTCTGAGTTTTGCTTCCCCAAGGCCTGGACCCGAGTCCGGGCGCCCGATGCGCCAATGCGAGGTGCCGGCCCTCAGGGTTTCTGCAGTTTCTCAACCACCAGTTGGTCAATATTTTAGCAGAGTTGATCAGATTCTGTTCTATTCTGCTTGCAGGTTTCTTTGAGTTTTACCTGGCGCCAAGCGCTTAGTTTTGAAATGAAAACGGCGAGTTGTGAGTGTGGGTATGGCTAGGTATGGCTCAAGTGTGCCGCGAGATGAATCAAATGATCACCAAATATGATCCCAGATGGGGTTGGACCAGTTTGATCCTTATTGTACTTACTATCTTACTGTACTATACATAATATATATATATATATAGATTGTACCTGATGGTCACAGAACTTGGCAGGGTGTTGATACCCAGGTCATGGGTGCAACGGCACTTCGTGATGCCGTACGACACCACACAGCAAAGAAAATTCTTCCGCAAGCACACGCGGCATCCGCGGAAACTCGCCTGGTAGGGGTTTGCAGATCAAATATGGGGAGTTCTGATCCCTTCAAAAATACCGATCGTGGATTTGACAAAAATTGGTAATAGGATGTAATAGGGTTTATAACAGTTTGGGTTTCCAAGTGGTTGAACCTCTGGGTAGCTGGAAAAAAGCTATTCGGATGCACGCATTTTTGAACCTTGAGCAACAATCAAACAGCAAATCAGAATTGTTGAAACATGCTGTTTTCTTGAGGTATTGGCACGGATTTTTGTGGAGTTTTGTTGGCACGTCGGGTTCTGAGTGTGGCCAGTTGACAGTTTGCTGCGCGCCATTTGGGTTTATCTGAAAATAGGGTACCACAAAATGCTATGGTTTAATTTATTGTCATGATTCATAAAAAAAAATCCCATATTTTCCCATATTTTCCCCATTAAAATAGCCATTTTGGGGGCATAGTGGGCATACCACATTTTCAGACACAGCACGTTGATCTGGGTCGAGTGATCGAGGTTCTGTTCGGTCTTCGCCTGTCTGCCCCTGGCCTGGTTCGGTGGTGGCCTCAGCCACTCTAGTGACTAAACATGACAAGGTTGGCATATTCACCATATTTCAGCTATATTTCATCCATATGTCATCCATATTTCAGCTATATTTCATCCATATGTCATCCATATGTCAGCTATATTTCATCCATATGTCATCCATATTTCATCCATATGTCATCCATATTTCAGCTATATTTCATCCATATGTCATCCATATTTCAGCTATATTTCATCCATATGCCATCCATATTTCAGCTATATTACATCCATATGTCATCCATATTTCAGCTATATTTCATCCATATGTCATCCATATGTCAGCTACATTTCATCCATATGTCATCCATATTTCAGCTATATTTCATCCATATGTCATCCATATGTCAGCTATATTTCATCCATATGTCATCCATATTTCAGCTATATTTCATCCATATGTCATCCATATTTCAGCTATATTTCATCCATATGTCATCCATATTTCAGCTATATTTCATCCATATGTC
>Ga0126342_10003214_pt1 | contig 26752 bp, 25 predicted proteins | sample Cyp1metagenome_FD_92528 | JGI IMG/M metagenome (GOLD analysis project Ga0126342, IMG submission 92528) | Coral microbial communities from Lord Howe Island, Old Settlement Bay, Australia - Cyphastrea 1 metagenome | ecosystem: Host-associated > Invertebrates > Cnidaria > Coral ...
CTCCTTCTCCTTCTCCTTCTCCTTCTCCTTCTCCTTCTCCTTCTCCTCCTCCTTCTCCTTCTCCTTCTCCTTCTCCTTCTCCTTCTCCTTCTCCTTCTCCTTCTCCTTCTCCTTCTTCTTCTTCTTCTTCTTCTTCTTCTTCCCCCTTGTCTTCCTCCTGTTCCTCCTCTTGGCCCTCTTCCTTGGGCCCCCTCTTTCTCGTCATCATCATCATCACCATCATCATCATCATCACCATCATCTCTTCCACCTTCATGACATGTCCATTTCCACTATCAAACTTTGTAAGCTATTTTTTCTACGCCAATCATCTTTTGTTTTTTCCAACATCATCGCCGAACATGAGCTCTTCTGAAGTGCCCGCCCAGCTGGATTGCGTCCGTTAAGTTCAGCCGTTTTGAGTCACCATTCCCAAGCAGAAGTTTGTGGCAGTGGGTCCAATACATTGCTGGTTAAAAAGCCATGTTTTTTCCCGGCAAAAGGCCCCAAACACCCGCCGACAAAAGCGCCTGACAAGAACCTTTACAAGGCCTTCACACAGGCACTTGCAAGAGAATCTCACGAGATCGTCATGAAAGAACTTTGTAGAGATCTCTATGCCAGGATCTGTGGGAGCCAACCTAAAACGGGCACCGCGCTGCAACGAGAGCGATCCAACACGCGCAAAATGACGAGAGGTTTCCCGAGCAATATCACAATGAGCACCTTGCCACGAGAGGAGCAATCCAAAGCGCAAAGTGACGAGAGCGCTGCGCAAGCGATATCAGCATGCACAGCGTGCCACAACGAGAGCGGTCTGACACGCACAAAGTGTCGATAGAGTTGCATGAGCAAATGTTAGAATTTGAATAAAAGTTGCACGCGCCACAAAGTATGAAATTCAAAAATGCAAAAACCGATGTTGATTCAGGTTTCGGACTTTCTTTTTATGGAGGTCTTTGGTACGCTGCACCTCACGCCTGCCACGCAAAATGACCATTGAATACCCAATCCAAACATGACCTTAAGAAAATCTTCATTGGGTCAAGAGCAGATTACAGGCCGTCGTGGCAACAAAATGGGGACGCAGACGCATCAAATACGCGAATAATTCCCTGCTGCCATGAATGTTCAACCATCAAAGGGACCGATTTTTGCCAATGACCACAGCGGTTTGACCATCAAACTAACAGTTCGATTGTTTTCTCCGTGTGGGCAGATGCACGCCCCCATTCCAAAAATCACAGTAAAGGAAACCTTTTGTTTCCTGGAACAGAATCCAATAGTTCCAGAGTGGTGTTGGGAAAGCAACTTCGTGAGGCACCACACCCTTTGTTTTCATTCTTGAGCTCCAGATCCACGGTAACTGTGTAAAGCTTTGAAAGCGTTGACACTCCAGATTTAAAGAGCAGTTTTTTTAGTGTGGCTTTGTTCCGGCACATTTTTCCAGCTTTGCACACCATGTGCGACAGTTGTTTCAAAGTTTTGACGGCTTCAAGGCTGGTGTTGGATGTGGGGGCAGAGATGTATTTCAAGATCAAGGTGCCACCCATGCGTTGCGATAGTCTCCTTTGGTGACGAAAAAACTGACCGCAGAATTTTTTCCGCAAATTGTATAACCCTGGGGTCAAAAGAATCCGGACGGATTTTTTGATGGTGGGTGTTAACGAGATGTTCGCATGCAGCGGTTTTCAGATGTGTAGTGCTGCGAATTTGCTAGCGAGGTGGCCAAAGGGAAAGAACAGAACATGTCCGACATCCAACCTGACATCCATGGTGTATAGTTGTTGTACTTGTTGCTGCGCTTATCCGTTTTTGTCAAATCATCTTAAATCTCGAAACCTTGGACCAGGTGTCACAGACCAACTTTGATTGGAGTGAAGCCACTCAGAGAAGATTGCGCGGTGTCATATGGATTTGTTTGAGAAAAACATTCAAAAATATAACGTTGCCACACATGGCAAGCATTAGATTCATTAGATCGTTCAGACTGCACTATGGGTAATTTTGCCAGAAGGATTGCGGATCAACCAATTGCTACGCATTTTGTCAAAAGATTGGCATTTGTCCCAAAAGTTGTTTCTAGGGGCCATGACTTGAATTATCAGATCCTATCATTTTCGTTCTTTTTTCCCGAACCATAGCGAAGGGTTCTCGTTTTACTTTGGGGGTCTGGGGGTGGAGACGTGTTCGCTCGACGCCGCTTCTGCGACCGCAACCGCCGGCAACCGTCGGCAATGGGGCCACTATGGCCGTTCCTATGGCGAGTTCTGCAAAAGTGGTCACTTTTGGGGGTTTCAAACGTCGCGTAGCTTCGTTTCATGTGGCAGGCGCGGCACCTTGTGACATTCCAACATGTTTCATAATGTGTCGAAAGTCGTTTTTATGTGGCAAGCACAATACTTTTGCGTCGTTTTCAGAAGATGAGTTGCATTTTTCGTGGCAGGCACAGCACTTTGGAGAACTCCATTGTCATTTTGCATGCATGGCAGGTGCAGCATTTGGTGAAGATCTGTCGCGTGTGGAATGCTCTTTCCCCTTACACTTTACACATGACACTCCAGACTCTACACTCTACACTTTGCACTCCACACTCTACATTCTACTCCACAGTCTACACTTTACACTTTACACTTTACTCCACACTTCACCCTTGACACTTTGCACTCCACACTCTACACTCCACACTTTGCACTTTACACTTCCAACTCCACACTTCACACTTTACACTTTACTCTCCACACTTTACATTCCACACTTTACACTCGACACTTTACACTTCACACTCCAAACTCCACACTTTACACTACACTTTACACTTTACACTTTACACTCCACACTTTACACTGTACACTTTACACTTGACACTCCACACTCTACACTTCACACACCACACTCTACACTCCACACACCACACTTTACACTCCAAACTCCACACTTTACACTCCACACTTTACACTTTACACTCCACACTTTACCCGCTACACTCCACACTTCACACTTGACACCCCACACTCCACACTTCACAGTCCACACTCCACACTTTACACTCTACACTACACTTTACACTCCACACTGTACACTGTACACTTCACACTTTACACTCCGCACTCCACACTTTACACTTTACACTCCACACGCCACACTCCATACTCTAGACTTTACACTCCACACTCCACACTCTACACTTTACACTCCACACTCCACACTTTACACTCCACACTCCATACTTTACACTTGACACTCTACACTTTACACTCCACACTCCGCGCCCCAAACTCTAGACTGTACACTTCACAGTCTACACTTTACGCCCCACACTCTACACTTCACACTCCACACTTTACACTCCACACTCTACACTTGCACTCCACACACTACATTTCACACTTTCCACCCGACACTTCACACTTTGCACTCCATACTCCACAATCCCCACTTCACACCCTACATTCCCCACTCAACAGCCCACTTTCTTCACACTCCAGACTTTGCACCCCCTCCACATTCCACTGTCTGCAGTGCACTGGTACGGTAACAGGGAAAAATTGGTAAAATGCACAAGACTGTTCAAAATGTGTTTCATAAAAGTGTTTTTACGTGACTGCATTCGGGTTCGTTGGTTTCTCTTGTTTGTGTTAAGCTGAGGTGAAATTGTATTTGAAGTCCGTGACCAGTGGCTACTTGGTGAGCTCCACCTATTTGTCAGCCAATGGCCAAATTGCCACCTACCAGTTGCAGCACAATGGCCAGGGCACTCAGCTGCCCTTCATCTTGGTGTGGCGCTCGGCGATCTTCGTGATCCCCATTTGGATTTCCTTTTCGCCACCGGTCTTCTCGGTGAATGTCTTGGAAGCGAGCTTGACGGCGCAGACCACTGTTACGGTCGGGGCACTTAGGGCACAAAAAGGGCCATGCGAAGTCATTGGTTTCAGCTGCTTTCGGATGTTTTGTGGGTGGAAATTCTTGGAGGTGGGCGATTCACATGGATTTTACCCATGTTTCGCATTCTTGTTCAGTGATTGCAGCTTGAACCATAGCTTGACTGTTTCAGACGCAGCCGCAGGTTTCTTTCAGCAATGTTCCTACTTATGTAGCTGGTACAGATGCCTTTGGCGCACCAGCCAGCACCATGCAGATGTACATCATCAAGAATGGCTCCCTGACTTGACTGGGTCAACAAGTCAGACTAACTGGGAACCCATGCGAAATGAAATGTTTATGAGATATCTTCAGGGGGCGAGAGTTTGACATATATTGCCTGGTAACTCAATTCATGATTCATACATACCATAGATATCATAGATATCATAGGTGTCAGATTTATATACATATGTATATAGATACATACATATGTATATAGATTATTCTCCAAACAGTATGTCCACACTGCAGAAGCTGAGGTGGAGGATGATGATGTTGACCAGGAGGAAGTTGATAATGTTGAGGATGAAAATGTCGAAGAGGATGATTATAGTGATGCTGATGAGCAGGATGATAATGTTGAGGACGATGATGTTGAGGATGATGAGGTGCAGGATGATAATGTTGAGGATGATGAGGTGGAGGATGAGGTTGAGGAAGGTGATGTGGAGGAGGATGAGGATGAGGATGAAATTGCGAAAGCTGAGTTGGAGGATGATGATGTTAAGAAGGAGGAAGTTGATGATGTTGAGGATGATAATGTGGAAGAGGATGACGATAGTGATGCTGATGAGCAGGATGATAATGATAATGCGGAAGAGGGTGATGAAAAGGATAATAATGTTGCAGAAGATGAGGGGGAGGCTGATAATGTTGAGGATGGTGACGTCAAGGGGGAGGAAGATGAGGATGTTGAGAATGATGATGTGGAGGCGGAGGCCCGATCCCAAGACCGCCTCCCACAGTTTGTGCGAGCCTGCGCGGTCAAAATGTGCATGGGCATGTCACAAGAGCCATTTCATGCCTAAATTCTCAGGAAAATGCCGCGCCCCAGAAGTTCGGCGCACGTTTCGTGCGAGCCTGCGCAACCGAAATGCGCATTGTCATCCTAATCCTCATCCTCCTCCACATCATTATCCTCAACCTCATCCTCCTCATCATCCTCAACATCATCATCCTGCACCTCATCATCCTCAACATCATCGCCCGCAACATTATCATTCTGCTCCTCAGCATCGCGATCATCATCCTCAACAGTATCATACGCTGTCCTCACACACACACACTGTTAGGGGTTTCTGGCCGGCGCAATGTTTTTTGTTACATATCATCATCAAATCCATACGCAGATGCACCACACGGATTGGCCCGTGAGAGCTGAGGCTACACCGACAATCTCTGTGGATCCACCACTTTCGACAAGACGTGGAACACCGGAACATGTTCGCTGAGTCCCGGAGCACTCACTGTTGCTAGGTCCAAACTGCGTTGTGTTGAAAGTTGGAATCTTGATCCAATAGATGTTGGGCATATGGAAAATACAGTGAACTAGTTCAATGATTGGGAAATGTTAACCTAAATAAACTTACAAATATAGCTGGGTAGCACACTACCTTGAAGCAGCGTTGTGTGTGTATGTGTCATTTGCTGAAGCTTTGGCTCGGATTTCTGCCAAGGATATCATCATTTATTTGAAGATACACAACCAGCAGCTGAACACGTTCCTGTTGGATTCTCGTTTGCAACTGGGAAGTGCCCATGGGGCCCATGCCATGTGCCTATGGTGTTGAAAGCTGCACCATGGCACTTTCAGGTCCCTGGAGATCAATCTGCAGGCCTTGCCAACATCATCAGTGGCTGGGTTGCATCGGTTCCATCAGCTTTCCATGTGTTCATCCAACTTGCAAGAAGTTGTATGAAATTTTGCTGGTTGGCCATGGATACAAACTATGTTACCATTTCACATCTTGATGGAAGATGGAGTTGGCATCCCAGATGTCGTCAGGCTATGCACGTCCTAATCCCACCGAAATGGCATCTGATGTGCCAAATGCACTGCGAAACAGCCACTTGGATGAACTCCTTTCGTGAATAGCAATGGTTTCACCATCATCAAAAAGGCGATTGTTAAGTTGGTAACCCAAAAATTGGGTTGAAATTTCAAAATCCCACAGTTGGGACTTAGAATTGGTGTTGGCGAGATGAAAATCGCTGTACACTGTGTACATGGATGTTGACCTAGGTGAAACCAACATTTCAAAAGGTTTGAAAGATTAAGGTTCCACCACGTCCAATCCTGAGGTCTTCTGGATCTGGGGATGATCGTGAATGCTACTCGTCCATTGGAGTCGCGGGCATGCGGTTGGCTAGGCCCGGCTAGGTTCTGTTTTGGTAAGAATCCTTAGGAATCTCAATTTCCTTTTTGCATTCCGCTCTATGAAGTGCGGTGGCACAACCAAAACTCGGGTCGAGAGAATTCATCAAGGCAACTGCCTCACAACGTAAGAACTACCAAGTGCAGCCCACGAACTAGTATGCAGAGTTTGGGTTTGCCAAATCTGGTAAAACTCGGTGAAATTTGGTGAACACTGAAAACTGAGACCTTTCCTGCGTACATCTACATCTGGGACAGCGCCAGCGGACTTCCATCACCGGCTGCACTGCAGCTCAAGGGCGCAGCAGTTGCAGGTGCCGGGCGATTTCTTTTCCAAGGAAATTGGAGATGACCATAGATGAGTAAAGTCAGTAAAGTGGAAATCATGAGAAAATCAAAAGGCTCAGGTCAAAACTTCGGATGTTCTTATTTTCCGACAGAAAGGTCAGAAAGCAATCTCAAAACTGGAAGGTGTTCAAAAGTTTTTTCTGCAGCTACATCTTTGCTTGATTCCTGAGGTTATAAGGCGGAGTTGGTGTCCAATGGTTGCAATGCTGTGGAATTATGTCCCTCGATGCGATGCATGTGGAAACGCATGCTAGTGGATGCCAGTGGATGCCAGTGGTCTGCGGCATGCTGTTCACCCCTGAAATGTTTTGACATGTGGTTGAACAGTCACAGGGAGAGTTGAATCATTAAATGATACGAAAAGATTGAACAAATGCCAAATGAAATGACATGAGGAGATATGAAATGACCATGTCAGTCTGAGGTCAAAGCATAACTTGGATGAACAGCACGGCTCTTCGCTGTCAGACCAGTTCGTGTTTAGACATCACATGTCTTCCTCGAACGCCAAATGTGAAGCTCTACTTGGGTGTCCCTTGAATGCAGAAAGTGGCGAAAGTGACCTTGATTCACCTGTTCACGGGAAATCCCAAATTAATTTTGGGTGTTGCGAAATTTTACAAACTCATTTCGAATCCAATCCAGCTTGGATTCTCTGTTCATGTCAGTAAGCTACAGGATCTTCTGGCTTTGACGGAGTTGGAGGGAAAGATCAACTTCCCTCGACCACTCATCCAGAGCATCAGCCCCACCAGCCTGGAGGTGGGTTTTGGGTTTCGAAACAAAACCTCAGAGCCTATGGTACTAAGCTGGTACTAAACAGGATGTTACATGATGTTACTAATTATTTGATATCTGTTGTGATTTTTGTGCTAAAACATGCTAAATCGATGTTGGATGTTGTTTTTGTTGTTTTTGTTGTTGGGTTTGAAAGATTTGAAGCACCAGATTCTCGGCGATCGCAGGACGTGGGTGCCAACCGATACCTGGGCTTTTGGGGCCTCTACTTTTCAGAGCAAAGTTGCCAGAGCAGCCACGCAGAATCCATCCAATTTGTCACCTGGAAATCTCCAGAAACGGCTTTTTTTTGGCGATTCTTTCAGTATGAGTTGGATTATGAACTGGTTGTGAGTTGGTTCATATTGATGTTGGGATCGACATCCATTGATTCCATTGAGTCCATTGAGTCCTTGACTTCGTTTTTCCCATGTTCTCATTGATCGAAGCTGTGGAAGTGACCCCTGCCTAGGTCAGCAACACCACGGCGACGGAGATTACCCTTGGTGAATTCGCGGCACCGTGCACCATCACTTTTCAGAACAGCACCTACATCCTATGTGCCACTTGGAAGAAGTTCATGGGTCAACAAGAGTGTGAATTTTCGGCATGAACAGACCATTTGAACTCTGATGGTACTGCCACGTTTAGTCATAGCCATGCACAACTTATGCATGATTTCTCGCCCTGAGGTTGTCGTTGGCCCAGTCCGCAATGTCCGTGATCAGTCGAACACTGTGACTGGCACCAAGCAGATAGACATAGACTGCGTCGACTGTTTGATGTTCCAAGGTTCTGGGCATTCTCGACTGAAAACTGCGGACAAATCTGAAGATACCAATAAGTACCAATTAAATACCCATAGGTACCCATAGATACAATAAAGATACCACTTGATTCCTAATTGATGTGTGTTATTTGTGAACTGCTGGTGAGTTCCATTGTGTTCCATTTTGTTGGCTGAGGTGAGCACAGTTCCACCAGCTTTGTTGTCCAATACACAGACTTTGACGTGGAAGTTGGTGGGTAGCCTCTACACGCCTCTGAACGGTGCGACCGCCGTCTACGCTTCTGAAGTGGATCCCTCGACAGATTTGATTTGGGCCCTTCCCAGCTTGGCGCGGCTGCCCAGGGAATCAACTGATTCAAACGGCAGTGCCGAGAAGTAGAAGATAACATTTTAGATAGCACGTTATAGCACATTCATGTCAAAAAATTGTCATTTTATTCGATTCTATCTGATTTTATCTCTCCAAAAATTCATCGGGGCCGCCCAGACCTTCACAGTGAACCTCATGACCTGCGAAGCTGGCTACCGACGAGAAAGTGCCTGGGACGGCTGAGTTGCGAGTGGCAAAGGACTAAGATCAGCAAGACTTAAATTGCATGCGTCATGTTTTGCATACAGAACTTATACCTCAAAAAGATTAGCTGGTTGTCTCTCTCTCTCTCTCTCTCTGTCTCTCTGACAACAGTTGGTTCGGTTCTCCACATTGGCATAAGCAGCACTCCATAGCTCGTCGACATAACCTCGTCGCAGGTGACTACGTGGCCATATGCGTTGCTTGCGAGCCGGGGTTTTGGATTACCACCAGCCAGGCAGTGTTGAAACTGATGAAACTGTGGCCAGCCTGGCCAGCCTGGCCAGCCCCACGTGTGATGAAACCAGCGAGTAACTCCCCTGCTGCGCTCCGCCTCAGACCGAATGGCCATTGCGATGCTTGCCCTGTGTCTCTTGGTTTGAAGTGTACTTGGAGGGACACACAACTGATGGCATTGCAGGCATTGCAGTGTGCTGAAAGCCATTTGAGATGACCAGTGAGATTGTGCTAGTATCTGGTAGATTCTGGTAGTAATGTTTTGGGTGGAAACTCCGGCTATGCCATGCTCCCTTTCAAAACACATGACGATTCACCTGTCTCAGGCCGTGGGAACATACCAAAACACCGCAGGCTCAAGCGCGTCGCTTGGCGGTAGCTAGCTGGAGTCACTCTTGCTTCAGCAAGGGGAGGGGCAGGTCTGAGTCCAACACAAAGATTTTTGACTCGAAACCCCCCCTGCCCCTTAAGCTCCCCGGGCATTTTGAAGCGGTGTTGGAAGCAGATAATCACGGGCTCAAATCCTGCCAGGCAATCTTTATTCAGCATATCAAAATCCCATCAAAATCCCATCATGTTTTCAGGCTCATATGAACCTTAGCTTTCGTTGACCCCCCCCTTGGGCCTCAAGTGGTGTGTAGCGGCGTGCATTCATGATCGAAAGATGCCGTGGCGATTTGGGTTTCTGATGTTTTGATGTGATAGTTATAGGGCAATTTTTAAAACGATCCATGATCGCTGCGCGTAGTTTGAGGAGCTGGACAGCTCAGGTGTGTCTCATGTCCTGCGTTCACGACTTCTCCACAAGGAGCCAGTGATCTGACGCACTGCACCTGTCACTGGGCGACGGGAAACGTGACTTCGACTGGTGAAACCGGAGTCAACTGGGTCAACTGAGTCAGTCCATGTCAGCCCATTGGTATTTTCATATAGCATATATAGCTCCAGAGACTGCAGTATGAGTTTCCAGGTCACTGGAGCTGCAACTTCCCTGAGGTTTGCCCGGGTATTTCTCGCCATACTATGATGACACTACTGGAAAGACGACTCCTGGAACTCCCTGCACGGCCTGCCATGAGTCGGATTATATGCAAGCAGTGAGCGATGATGAAAGCTGTGGAGAGACTTAGCCCAGACCAGCTGAATCATGTCTTTGTTCACTTGACCCCGCACAACAAGACTTTGACAAACGATGTTTGTGATACGTGTTTGGACTCAGTTCTTTTGATCTGTTGCGGATTGAGGATAGTGGATACAATGTGGGTGATCTTTGCACAGCACGGGATGAAGACCTCTGTGCATCTTGGCCATTTTGGTGGCGACCCTGCCACGGGTTCCACTGACACACCACCACAACCACCACAACCACCACAACGCGGCTCCAAGGTGAATATTGATGCCACCTCGCTGGACCTTCGCATCTGCACCTTGACCCGCTCAGATTGGAAGTCGAAGAAAGTATGCTTTTGTGAATGTCATCTTCTGTCGTCACAGTGTCCATTTACCCCTGCTAGGTGGGCTAGGTGTTTGTGATTTGTGTTCAGAGCGATGCCAAGTAATGCAACGAAGACGCAGAATGATGCTATGCTCAGTTGCGAAGCTCTGCTCAGTTCCGCTTGCTGAGACATTCCGAGCCAAGGCAAACTCTACTGTCCGGGAGGTACGGAGTGGCCTTTAGCCAAGCGCACCTTTTGGCACTTGAGGCCGGAGCTAGCACTGGAAAGATGTGGAGGATTGTGGAGGCACTGCCAAAAACTGGTGATCATCATCATCATCATCATCATCATTTATCACCATCACCACCCATCATCAAGTATCCTTAGTTATCGTTAGTTATCATTTATTGTCATATTAGCTATATTTACTTGTAATAAGATAATCATGTTCATTATCATCAAGTATCTTCCATGCTGAAGTCCATGACCCTGGTGAAGTTGTCTCACATCCAATTACCAAGGCGCTCTGTGACAACCGGCTCAACGGTGTCTGGACTGGATGCCTATCGGCCAGTGATTCAAAGGCCGTGGGTTGCTGTGAGTGGCTGGTGTTTCCTTGTGTGGGAGCTGTTTATGGCTGCTTCCCATGTCCAAATTGGCGGGTTTTTTTTGCAACAGAAGTGACAGCCATGCTTCGCAGGTGCCTTCCAACCATTGCATGTCTTCCTGGCAATGTCTGCAGCAGGGACGCCACCTCAGTCAGGGAGATGGGGAGAGACAAAAGGTCACAAAGGTCACAAAGGTCTTGAGAATGTCACCACCAGCAAGCTCTGCTCAGAGTTTCCGGCCTCGGTGAGGAATATGAAGACGTAGCTTGTGCCCTCTGCAAGTTTGGATGGTTCATGGATGCCAGCACTGGCTTTTGCACGGAATGTGGAGAAGCACAGAAGGTGGGAATGATTCTTGGCCGAATGAACTCACAAGTATAGTAGGAACATCTGCTGAGTTGGTAAGTTGGCGGTCAGGCTCTTTACGAGGACTCTGCAGGGATGCCATGACGATACGATTTCGGCAAAGCCGAGGATCATCATGGCCATCGTCAGCGTGATTGGCTCCTTCGGATGCTTGGCCACTTGGAACTGAAGGAGTGGGCGGAGTGGGGGGGAGTCGGAGGTCTGGTGGAAAGGTTTGGTACCTTGAAGATTTTTGCTGATCATGGGGTGGTGCTGATCATGGTGATTGATGGTGATGGTGGTGATGTTGACCATTGTGGCTTGAGCATTGGTTCGCTCCATCATTCGATACAAGGGAAGCATCAAAAGGGACAGGATCTTTCATGCTCTCACTCTCCAACATGTCAAGCCGATCCCTAGAATCGAGCAAAATGCCTAGAAGGCCAAGTCTTCCATCAAGTTCCGTTTATTTCCATCCCAGGTGTTCTTTGCATTCTTCATGCGCTTTAATGCAGACATTGTCTTCAAGCGTGATCTCCTTGTTGCTTTTCAGAGGCAGGGAGAGGACATCAGTTTTCAGAGAAGTTGAATATCCAGGTGGTTCAACATGCTTCAACTATCAACTGGGGGAAGAGATTTAAAGATTTGAAGCACATTTGAAGCACATTTGGTAAGCATTTGCCAGAACTTGTGGCAACTTGTCATGCTTTGTCATCTCTGATGTCCAGGTACATCATCACGCCGTTGAAGAAGAGCAATGTCTTCGCCAAGGCGAAGCGAAAATCTGAGGCCCGTGTCTCGGCTTGGCGAGCGAGCAAGGCGACACACGGGGTAGGTGGAGCTGCACAAACTTCTCAGTGAAATAGTGGCGATGTAAGTTGTAGGTGACTGATGTGTGATGATGAAGCTGGACGTGGTGTTTTATCGTTTCCCACTTCCTTGCTGGCGCAGCTTATTTGTTTTCTCGGCAAACTGGTGGATGACATTTGAGTGTCGATCTGAGGAAAGGCCGTGACCGTCTACAAGAAAGACCTAGGAATGAGTCACAGCTTCTCCAAATATCATGAACTGGGCATGGTCACTTGTCATTTGGATTTTGACTGTGAACCTGTTGAGGCTTGAGTTGGACACAATTTTGTCTTGCAACCAAGTCACAAACTATCACAAACTGTTATCCTGAGGTCTTTCGTGTGGACGAAAGCCAAATCGTGCACTTGGCAGGTCTGTCAAAGGATTCCCCTCTCCGTGGCAAGGCACTGTTGACTGTTGACAGAAATACAAAGATGCGACGCATGACCAAGTCTGAGTGGGATGGGTAATGCCCTAACAAACTGTAGAAACAACCAGGCCAGCACTCGTTTCCGGAAACGCTTCATCCCAACATGTTCCTTGTAGTTTGATCAAAAATGTGCTGCCAGAACATGATGCCTGGATTCCGTCAGGTGTTGCCGGGCTGGAAAGTCAACACCATCAATGGACGTCGAGTTAAGGTGCCATTAAGCATAGGGAAATGGGAGTTCTGAACTATCTGTGATCATGTGGGAGTGCCCAACATATCTGCAGAACATAGATTCTGGAGGTTTAATAAAGGATCTGATCGTTGGGTGGCGGCCACGCGTCAGCTGTGTCCATTTGCTGCTGCACAGTTAGCAGCAGTGAGCTGCGCAGGTTCGGAAAGAAGCTGAAGTGCAAGAAATTGTCCAAGCGCCACTTGGACCACATGGGGAGTTGCCAAAGCTTGGATGCACGACATGAGACCCACGGTGCGTAGTACCCGCGGGGAGTTGTGACAGTGGAATGATCCGAGACGTTCGAAAGGTCACACTTCCCACTTCGGCTCACCTTCTCGGCGCCGCGAAAGTCCAAAGAACAAGTGAAGCAGGAGAAGACTGAGACGGCTCAGAGATTGCTACCAGTAGCTGTGATAATTTGAGACACGGTGAATTCCAATGCATTCCGTTTGACACAGAGCTGTTTGAGGCTGGTAGGACCTAGGTCATTCCAGGTCACTAGTTACTTAACATTATCAGCGTCAAATGAGGAGAGCGATGGAAAGAGTGTAGACGGGGTCAACTTCGATGATGACCGGAAGATGATCGTGGTATTGCTGGGAGCGACTTGGAAGCTCTAGATGCCAGCATCATCCAGCATCGTAGTGTCGCACTGCACAGGTGACATTAGGTTTGTGTCAAAAGGTACTTAGAAAGTGCCCTCCGAAACCTGAACAAAACTTTTGTACATGTATTGCAGGCTACGTGGAAATCCCTCGAACTGTTTGTGTATTTGATATTGTTTGATTTGTATTCATTAGTACCGTGGTGCTCCGCATCGTTGGCCGAGGTAATGACTTCGTTCACCAAGGTCTCAGGATTTGACTTCGAATGGCCAGCTGCATTCACAGAATTAGAGACTCGACTAAACCGCACTTGAGGGGATGTATGAAAAAGATTCCAAGAAGATTCCTTGAGATCCAAGTACCTGCAGGCTTTGAAAATGGTGTAGTCACCATCGCACTGGTTTCTGTGAAGGTGAAGTATGCCCAAATGTTCTCCTTCAATCTGAATTTCTTTGCCCCGGAGTGTTCTGCAGAGACGCCATACATCACGAAGTGGCTGGGATATTAGGCCACTGGGCAGATGACATGTTTTCCCAACAGCCCAGAGTCAGCGCTTTGCCTCGATGAAGATCATAGCTCAGAATCCTGTTGGTCTTTGGATGCAGGAAGCATCAGGAAAGCCCAAAGGCCCAAAGTTATCCAAAGTTGTATATCGATTTCTGCCAAGGAAATCCTTCAACAGTATAGTAATGTATAGTAATGTGTAGTGATGTATCGTGTACAGCATCTCCACTAAGGTTTTGCCATATTTCATGATCATGCCTTTGACGGCCGCTTACATTATGGCCTGCATCTCTACTTTGCCTGGCTTGGGACCGGAGGTGCCTTGACATGTCTTGACTCATCAAAGATCCATTTGCCAGGGACATAGATGACAAGCTGCGGCTGTGCACGCAAAAGAACTGAATTGAAAATGCCTGAAGCAAAGCTGTGCTGTCACCAAGCCAACGCAACCAATGTTGGAATTGGCAAATTTCGCAGGCCAAGGCAACCAAGAGACAGTTGTTGACAAATGCCTGGGCTCGCTGCATTTGTATGGTCCTATTGGCCTTGCCACTGAGCCCGGTTTAGCTGTGATGAGTTCGTGATAGCGTGCAAGGTGTGGCAGTTTGGTGGTTTTGCTGGTGTTTATTGATGTTTGTGTTTGGTGTTGACACATCTGAATTCGGTGAGCTTTGGCCACTGGGAAGCCTTCTACATGCTAGAACAAATGTTCAATCGATTCCTTAGATTTGGGTTGTCCCATTTCTGCCGTCAACCTCATCTGACATGTGATTTTGGTGTGGTTTGGTTGAGGTTGCCGTTTCATTTGGACACCATTCTGATCCCCTTCGCCTGTGTCTCCATGGGTGATGGGATTTTTGTTCTGGCCGACGTGGCATCGGTCACATGTTCTTCTGATGATGAGACCTTTGTGGCAATGTTCGGTGCAGGCGGGGCTTGTGGAAGCTTCGCAATAAGGCAAATGCTGAAATTTCCTACATGAAAATATGCTACAGAGTTTCAGGCATTCCAGCAGGGTCAAGAAAATCAAGCATAACCAACTATGTCCTGTAGATAGTGTTTCAGATCTTGTTGAGCTTTCTTGTCGCTCTGCCTTGTGGCTTGCAAACTCAAGAGCCCCTGTGTATTGCCACTCCGGACTCTGTAAGAGAATTCTTTAAGTTTTTTTAAGCTTTTGCACTTCAGGGTGCAGTGCTTTGTGCTGAATTACAGTTTTTGATCTGGGACTCTAGCAGGTTTCGCGCCGCACTGAGGCTCACTAGCAATGCTGGTATTCTCTACAGGTTTCAGTTGCCTGATCTATTGCATCTGGTGCAGCTCCTTGGATTCCTTGGGTGTGCCCACTGTGCCCACTGTGCCCCCGTTACGGTGATATCTTGGTCGGTGAAGCCCCGATGGGCCACACCAGCACGGGCTGAGGTTACCAGTGGCAGCAGGGCACAAGAGATCGAAGCAGCATCCCGTTCTACGCTGCCTGAGCCTGTTTGGAACCTGTTTGCAAAGCATAGCCAAAGCATAGCATGAGAATTTGGGTGGGATAATATGGGACAATATAGTATTGGATTGATATCAATAATGATCTTAATATGATATAATGTTTTGATATTTGATGCTGAATATTTTGGTTTTGTTTGAAGAACAGCTTCGATCCAGGCTTGGTAGGCTTTCCATTCTGCCAGGTGGCCATGGTGGAGGTGTCCACTTTTGGACAACGTGGCAGCTGGGCTGTTTTTGGAGAGTGAACCTGTTTTGCTCCACACAGGCATCTGTTAAATCTATCCTCGATGTTCATTAATTGTCATCTATCATCCTAAATTATCATCACTTATCACCTATTATCGTCAGTTATTGTCAATGATCATCATCTATTGATATCTATCGATATTGGATCCACACTATCTGATGACGAGATTCCGGGTTGTCCTGAGGCTACACTGCAGAGGTTCGCACTCGCGTCATGGAGAACGTTTGTGCTGTCCGTTCCTTCGATGTGTCTGCAGCCATGCTCCACGAACGAGAGGCGAAGATGCGAGTGTCCCGGATCAACGAAGTAGATGGGGGATTGAAGCAATGCCGGAGGTAAAGTGAGGTAAGTGCGTGTAACTCAAACCATGCTTTTCATCACAAAGTACAAGGGTTTGGCTTGTGCATCTCGGATACCTTCAGACTGAGGCCCGGGATGTGTTGAAAGGGCGCGACAATCGCGAGAAGCGCTATGCAAAAGAACCAGAGGAGTGCTGAATTTGCGCAGATTTCTGGCTGTTTCCCACAGCTTGCTTCATCTAGAGTGATACTGGATGCTTATAAGAAAATGGCAGTGCCGGACCAGTTGATATCCTCGTCGCACAGGGTAAAGTTTCCTGGCTCCAAATGAAATCTACAGAGATCATGCTCAGCATTCCCATTTTGGAGCCAAATCATGTGAGAGGAGCCGAAGAAGCAGGAGAAAAGTTCAGAGTTGGGCCAGGCAGAATCTGTGTAAGCTCACTCTTGCCACAGTTGGTGCGCAGTCGCCAAGAAACAGACCATTTTCTTCGCAGCGTGCAGATGCAACAAGATTAACCCCTTTCTCACGTTGCCTGTAGTTTTGCACCCAAAGCGCTGTCAGGATGGGTTGCAACAGAGACTTGCAATCACAAAAGCCAAGAAAAGATTCTTGAAACTTGGCTTGAAAAAATTCTTAGTGTCAGTGTGATTCGCCAGTGAAGATTGCCGAGAATGAGACTTCTCCGGAGAGGAGTATTCGAACTTCTACTCTGGGGTCAATCCAGCTTGGTCACTCGCTGAGGAAGAAAAATACTTGGCCTGAAAAGGCTCGCGCTAGTCGGGCTAGGGAATGCATACGGACCCAAGACACTTGACAAAGTGATGAGTCATGAGTCGTCATGAATCATCATGAGTCGTCATGAGTCATGAGCATAAATTTGAAGTTTTCCTCACTGGAAAGATATTGTTGTGAGAACATATTTTTGTGAGAAGCACACTGAATTACTGCTCTCTGTCAACGGTTGAAAGTTGAAAAACCATCTTTCATCTTTTTCAAAGTGTCCTCGGCTGAAGCTGGTCCAACTTACCACTTCACTCTCTTTCGTAGCGAGGGTTCTTTCACTTTCCTGGCAGCCTTTGTCGTGAAAACACCAACAGAAAGCTGGCGTAATGATATGTTCACTCGAAGCGGTTTCGAGAAAAAATAAAACAGAAAAAATAAATAAAACAGAAAAACGATCACCCCGTTTGAACCATCTTCCTTTTTCAGAAGCGGAAAATGTGAGCTGTTGGGAGGCTGATGGAAATCTCATCACCTATGGATGGATCTTCTTAGTGAACACTTTGCTACGAAACTTGTTGTCTAACGCCGCCATCAAGCTGACCAGCAATAACTTGGTGGTCATTGGTGCTGGCTTACAGATGTTGATCTTCGCATTGAACGTCACCATGCTCATTTGTTTCTTGACCATACCGAAACAGAAGCTAAGACGAGGTATTAAATTTGAAATCCTTCTCAAGCTGTGAATCTTTCAGCACTGACAGTGTCTAAGTGAGTTTTAGCAAGTGAGACTCGCAGCGAGACAGCAGTAAAAGAATGATGTTGAGTGGTTGATCCATGCAGCGCCACCAAGGTTTGAGTCCATACAAGTCTCGCTTCGTGGTGAAGACGGAGACTTGGAATGCAGAAGTTCACATGTTCACCACCTAAGCAGAAGCCTACAGGGGCAGAACATTGGTAGTTGCACGCGCCATAGCTGCGAGTTTCCTTGTCGAGGGCGCCCTGGTTGCTGCATTTTAGAGAGACCATGCAAAAAAAAAAAGTGCAAACATCCAAAGTAGAAGTGAGAGAACGAGCTGCCAGGAGTCACTTTTGATGACCATCCTCTTCATGATCCTTTGGTGTGCTGTGATGAAAGAGCTCCTTGAGAATCACCAAGACCGGCATTTGTACGAAGAGATGATCGTGCGGGTGAACTTCATCATCACGGCTTTCGCCTTCACGTTGATGTTCTTCGTTCCTTTCGTTCCGATGTATTTTCTTTACCAGGTCATGAAGAAAGCGGGTCAACTGGTCACTGGGCCTGATGCCGTCTCGAATGAGATCTACATGACGGCACACAACAAGAAGATGAAGCGCCGAAAGGACCATGTCAAGCTGGATCCTTTGGGCCCTTTGGGGAAGAAAGAAAGGCAAAGGGTACATGCCATAAGTGCCGTAGGCAAAAGGAAGCCGAACACTGGGATCTCATCCAGACATTTCGTTGAAGAGTTCTTGATTAATACTGTTGGCTGTAATGCTGTAGTGTCATGACAGTCTGCAAGCAGGACGCAGAAATGGCAGCATTGAACAAGCTGGCTGAGGGAGATGTAGAGACTGATGAAAAGCGCGAGTTGCTGGCAAGCGTTGGTGCCTTTGTCAATACATGGAATCACAAATATGGCTTAAAAAGGGAGCCGAAACGTTTCCACAAGCTTTGCCTAAAGAAATAGGCCAAGGCAGAGAAAGCAAGCAGAGACTGATGCACAGACTTGCATGCCAATCATCGCAGTAGTGAAAGTCGGCTGCATATTTGTTGAATCTTGGTTCGTTGAGTTCCTTTTGTCCGCGGTTTGCCAAGCTGCTTGCTCGGCTTGCTCCAAGGACTCATTATGCCGCAGTTGGATACGACTATGCGTCGCTTCGAAGAAGCAGGTCTGGGAAAATACGTGCTGCCAGAGATCCAAAAGAAGTACATGTTACGCCAGGCACTGAGACTTGAGGACTCGACCTCGACCACAGACACGGCGGAAAATTCACGTTGTGTCTTCGTATCGTATTCTCGTCACATTTTGAGATGCTGAAAAGTAAGTCAAAAGTTATGAAAAGTTTCCAAGGCTTGGGTAAGCTGACTGCAAAGATCAATCAGGAAAGAGTGCTGGCGATCGAGGCCTGGATGGGGATTGGATCAGGAAGCGTCAAACGCAGCAAGTTGTCGCAAGTTGTCCAGTGATCACTCATGTACATACGCATACGTAGTTACCATCATTTACACAACGTTCTGATAGTTCAAATCCCTGTAGTCACTTAGTCCTTTCTCAGTCTACAATGTATTGAACCAGGCAGAGCGCTGCCGGGAGGATGCAGAGCAAGCAGCTGCTAACTTGGCTGAAGCTTGTCTGAAAAGCAGGGTTCAAAGTTAGCAGTTGCGGTTGGGAATCTCGCGGGAAGTGAGGCGCTCCAACACATCAAAGTCACAGAATGTCACAGATATCAAGACTTATGAAGCTTGAGGGATTGACGGGCTTTGATGGTATTCACAGCTGGCTGGACAGATTTCTCTCAGAGCACTTCATCCTGCCCATCTTCATCCGTCATTGCACTGTTGTGATCTGTTGTGTAAGTTGCAAACCCTTAAACGTGCATTCAGAAATCCTGAGCAATTACTAACATTTTGGCAAGGTCCACTGCTCCTTGGTGATTTTTTCCATCACAGACCACAGATCCATGAAGATAACTGAGATCCCATAAGATCTTCTAGTTTTATGATGTTGGGATCCTTCGCCACGAGGCCTTGCAGCAACAAGACGCTTCAGCGGAAGAGCTGGAATTTGCCAGGATGGAAGCGGAAGCTGCGGAGGTTTCAGCTGTGAAGGCAGGGCACTATGTGGAACAGCGTGGCTACTCGTGGATTTCTGTAGCTTGATGGTGTTTACAATTGCCCCTTCAAGTCTCGGACATGAGAACATGGTGATGCTGTGATTGTTTTGGAGAGTAACATCATGAGAATTGCACAGAACTGCATAGAAGTGCAGTACTGTCTTTCTGAATCAAAGATTGAAGAACCTGGCACCCCGTTGCTGCCAGAACGCTAGTGTTTTGGCAAGCCAGATCTGCGATGACAGGCGGAGACGCGTTTGACGTTGTCCCGCAAGAGTCGACACACTCAGCGCGGAGCTTAGCGGAGCTTAGGGCAGGGAGGCTGACAGGATGCAGGGCCCTGGCCGTGGTGCAGCGTGGTGCAGCCCGCGAAGTCCCTGAGGCTCATAGCGCAGCTGACGAAGTGACGACGAAGTGAGGCTGTGCAGTTGCGCAGAGCCCTGCAGAGCAGTTTGATACAAAACTGCCAAGAATCAAATGGAATAAATGGCCGTTTGTGAAGTGAGAATGTCAAACATGCAGACAATCTTGCGAAATCATATGGAACAACGATACCAAAGTTGAAACTGCCTTGATCAGGAGGCTGTCCACTGCTCCTGTCCTAGCTGTGTGACGCAGCCGTTAATGCATGCAGCACAGGGGGGAAGTTAGAGACTTGACATGAAATAAGCTGAGCCAGCTGCATTCAAACTGTGAAGGCATTCGCATCTACATGTACTGATCCTTTGCATCCGGGCCGAGACACTGAAGTGTTTCGACCAGCTAAGGTTCGCAATGAGGCTTTTTCCAGGTGTTTATCATTCGGAGATTGTTATTGTTTTTTTTCACCAGCTAGAAATCTGGGATCTAGAATGCAGAAGTTTACCTCCTTGGATCCCAAGCTTGGAAATCATTTTCTGGAGTTCTGGAATGTCTTCCTGTGCTGCAACGGCGTTGCTTTTCAACGCATACCTCCAGCTGATGAGCAGAGGTCGTAGATCGCGGCAGTTGAAGCAGGTTTGAAGCAGGTATGAAGCAGTTTGCCTACATGACGAATACGGACTCTAGTTTTTGTTCGCTGTCTTTCAGCACAAACGTAGACATGTACAGCAAAAGTAGAGCTTGGCAGATGAGGCCACTGGATGTTCAGTTTTGGAAGTGCCTTCAGAATATGTTTGGACATCTTTGGTATTGATTGTGACGTCTTCAGATCCGAAGATATTATTCAAGCATAAAGCCTGACTGCCTGCCTTTGCACATGCCACAGAGATAGTGGCACTTGTTCAACTTAGCTATTGCTACAGTGACCTTGATGGCTCAGCAATGTTCATTTTGAGTAGTGCCATGTTCACGCACATCCATGCGTGAATCCATTGCGAGAAATCTTATCAGTTGAGATCTTTCCCTGAAGCATCAACTGCCAATTGCTATTGCTCGCAACTTGTCGGCCGACTCCACAAACGTGGATCAGTTGCAGCGTTGCTCCACTACTATAGCGATTCTATTGCTAGCAGATGAAAGGGAGACTGTTGCTAAGTTCGTCAAACTTGTTTATTGCTGGCTAACATTGCAGCAAAGAATTCATTGCTCCCTGTGTGAAACGGTGGGTTGGAGACATCGGATGCTGCCGAATTTTCAGCCGGTTCCAATTGTTTGGGGAGCAGAAAAACCAGAAGAGGCATGAAAAAGGTCGCTTTGGCATCAGCCGCTGATATTCTACATCACAGAAATCGATATTTGACGGAGAGGCTGCTGAGCCATAGAGTTAAGAAATAGACTAGATATGATTAAAAACTTTCAGGAAAAATATCTGACAGACAAAGGGATAGCGAAAAAGCATTGCATTCAAGATGTTGCTTTGGTGTATCCTCCCCCTTGCATGGACCTGCGCAAGTTGCCATTCGACAGGTATATTCAAAATGTTTGAAAACATCTGTTTGACAAACGGCAGCGGAACCTAACTGTTGAAATTTGCCCGTCGCAGGTTGCTCTAGACCATGGACTGGAAGCGCCATGGTTTGAAGGAGGGCAAGGTTTTCTTGTTTACATTCTCTACGCAGGGTTGATGACGCCTTCATGATTGAAAGCATGGAGGCTGCAAACCCTCCACGTTTGCATTCTGTTTGAAGATCCAAAACAATTTCGCGCGAGCAATTTCGCACGAGTATCCACAAGTCTTCCAAAATGGTGGCTTTTGCTACATGAACTCCGCGTGTCAGCCATTGTGACCACTTTGGGATCAGTTTTTGCGCAATAGGAATGCAGACGTTTTCGGCAAGCCTTGCACAGTCACTGCGATAATTTGACTCCAAATCCCAGGTGGTTTCTTTGCGCCGCAAACTGAGTCCCACTCTGTGGCCTTCCATGTAAAAGATCAGGGCTTCTTTTCTCAGTACTTCAGTATTTCATTGAATGCGGAAACCAATTCAATGGAAGACGTTCAAGTCACCAGTCGATACAGCCGGTTGTATTTGGAAAGCCGTGAAGTTCTCCGAGTTCATGTGCGCCTCGGCCATTTCTTTGGAGGTCCAGCTCTGGGCGCCATGGGCAGAATTGCCCATCTCATAGCCATGTCATGGTCACCATGAATAAAAACACGACATGGACATACATGGACACATTTTCTCATGATTTTTTCGTATGTTTGCTGTGACTAGGGGGAATCGGATGGCTGGATCCCTCGGTTCATGGCGCATATCATTGCAGCAATGCTCTGCCAGGGCGACCCCAGGCCCAGCTCTGTGGCCCAAGGCACGGGGTGGCTGATGGATGACTTTCGCTTTGAGGCTTTGAGACATCTCCAAAAGTTTAGGATGGCCTTTGGATCTTCGAGTTTCTTTTTTCGTTGGCTTACGCCCGTGAAAATTGAAAGGGTCTGACTTAAGCACTGCGTGCACTGCCTGCACCTCTGGTTGCTATCGAAAGCTGTCAGCACACGTCGATCTGTGCCTGAGGCCAAAGCACCACGAAGATGACGCTGCAGCAGTGCAAGGCAGGACCCTGATCTACGACTCTCACGTGGCAATGAAAAATCCGTCATGAGAATGAGGGCCTGGTCATTTTCTTCATTGACATGTAAGATCGGCAACTGCATCAATTTCACCAATTGCGCAGAAAACTTGGCGTAGGTGCAGGCACTTTCACCTGCAATTTCTTTCCGCTTGTGATTGTTTTGCGACCAACTTTGTCCAAACAAGTTGACGCTGCCAGGTACAATGCCAACGCTTTGGCATGAAAGGCAGCGTGGCATGGGGGCTGATAGATTGACCCTTCGTTGTGTGGTCTTTTCCCTTCGCTTCATGACTAGGGTCAGCAGTTTCTACCTGCTTCTACTGATGCCAGGAATGGGCGATGAATTCAAGGACATTACGAGACCGCAGGTGCGGAACCTTTTTGGGTAAGGGCATGGAAGTTCACAGGGAAAGGGAAGACCACCAAGTTGCACGGAGGGAATTGCAACACAGAAAAGGACGGAAAGAACATCAAACTCGATGTCGGTGACTGGCCGAATTTCTTTGAAGTTTGAAGGCTGTAGCGATTCTTGTTTTTGTCGTGGCCAGGAATGTGTGGCAAAGTGCGAAAAGGTCTTCAAAGCCTGAAAAGGCCATGAGCCCGAGCTCTTTTGCAGGCATTGTTTCAAACAGGAAGTGGTCTATGGTGTGGAAATGCATTTGGACAGGCAGATTGCTTGGGGGACTTCTTGCCGAGGCTCAAACTAGCTTCATCTTGTGATCAAAAGCATTCTTTTGCGTCCCCAAAAAGTTGCTAACCAGACGCGAGAAAGAAACTTCATGTTCCTGGAATCCCTTTCCTTGTTCATACCATTCAACAAGTGAAGATATTTAAAGAAGCGCAGCCCAATGGAAAAAGCACAGTTGTCACAGCTCACCAAAAAAACGACGCAAATCGGCATGTCGATTTGCGATGGTTCCGTGCCAAATTCGGAGCTCTTCGAAGAGTGGGCTGCGAAGAAGGTGGATTTGCCCAAGCTCAGTGAGTGCTTCGAGCTTCGACGCACTGAATCGCTTGGAATCCACGCAGTGGCAAGGTGGGCCAAGTTCGGTTCCAATACACTCAGCGCACCGCCATTCCAAAAGCTGCCGGGAAGAAAGTGGTCACTCTCCAGAAAGGAACTTTGTCACCATCAAGTAAATACATCTGATATATGATATGTGATACATGATATATGCATCAAGCCTGAGGGATGTTAACAACACTCTAGCAACATTAACGCTAATAACACTCTAATAGACTATTCCAAGACTAGATGCAGTCAAAGACTGCTTGGCTCGTTCGAGGTGTGCAATTCACCCGGGTGATTTGATCATCTCAGAGGATGCGCTCCTCCGTGGCTCGGTGCTGATTCACGGTGTGTTTCACGATGTTTTACCATGTTTTGCTTCTTTGCACATGTTGAAACTAGTTGAAACCCTTGCTGTGGGCAACATTCAAAGGACTTGTGGCGTTTTTCAGATTTAAATCCTGAAGCCAGACTTCAAAGAACCAAATATTTCGTAAGTTTGATTTTGGATGGTGACGTGTGACTTTTGGTGACGCGGTCACATCCCAGGATTGTCGCCGTTGACAGCAGATGCCCGGTCGTTGCTGCAGCGCTTTGGCGAGTTGGGCGAATTTCTGACCCCGGCCTTGGCAGTGGACTGGACATCCACCACTCCGCAGCTCAGAGAGGCCATCCTGGGCCGTTGAGGTTTCCGCTTTAGTCACCAGTTGTGCTAGTATTAATGGATTAATACGAGTATATAAGTTAATTACAGGTTGGTGAGTGGTTTCAGCTTGTTTCAGCTTGTTTCAGCTTGTTTCAGCTTGCAGATGTTGGATGAATTGAATGGCAGAGGTGTTGCTGAGTGTTGTCTAAAGCACATCAAAGCCCTGACGCTTTTCCAAAAAAGCTTTGAAGAGAGTTTCGGTCACAGGGTGCCAAAACATTGTGGGGCATGACCACATTCTGGAATCTTGTTCATCACTTGGTTTGGTTTCAAGTGAAGTATGGCTCGCACCATGCCACACCAGGGCTGAGCCTTGTCAATTGTCTTGTGACTTGTCTTGTGACTTGTCTTGTGACTTGTTGACGAGTTGGGTCCGAGTTGGATCTCGTTGGGTTAGCGGCTGAGGCATCTCTAAAGCTGTTCTATGCGCATCCGGGCACGGAGAAACGCAGCCAAGACTCTCACCTCGCCGCGTGTGAAGAGCTGCTGCGCTGGCCACCATTGCGCTCCACAAAGTGGACGCCACAAGAATTGCGCCTTTTCTTGATCCACTTCTTGATCTTGGTTCACTTGTGTCACAACTTGATTCACTGACATGAGAGCAACTCTTGGTGACGCCTCTCAATGCCTTGTTGAGTTGGTTTGCCAGCAGGAATCCTCCCAATCTAGTCTATTAGTTTCTTTGCTGCACGGTTGCATTTTTGATTCAGTTTTTTGCTAACTTTTTCACAGGCTACACTTTCTGCATATCGTGGACCTGAACATTCACAAAGATGACGAAAGGCCAGTCTACACGCTTGCTGAAAAGCTGTTCGGAGCATCAACATCCTGAAGGATTGAGCTTGTAAATTTGCATCCCTGCTCCTCCCAAAGCCAGAGAACCCATCAAAGAATATCAAAGACTTTTTGATTGCATCGCAGGCCGCAGAATGCAGAATTCACGGGTATCTTTTTGCTCGGCTCCAAATTCTCGCACAGCTGTGCACCCAACGCCTCCTGGGCATTTGATGCGGCGGGACATTTACAATATCGAGCCATTCGCCCAATTGCTCCACTGGAGGTTCTCACCTTCTCCTATGTCGGCAATGGTAGCTTCAAAATTGAAAATGTGCAAGCTGTTTCTGTTCCAACAAAGCATGCCGTAAACATAGATATGAAAGCTATCTGCTTCTTTTACACCGGTTTTGTCAACCTGGAAAAAAGGCATGAACCTGATCACCAGCACCTTGATTCGAAGACAGCGCTTAGCGCAACTGTGCTTCGTCTGCGGTTGTCAGCGATGTGCTGCTGAAGACCTGCCACGACGAGTGCAGTGCCCTGGAGGTTGTGGAGGATATTGTTTCCCTTGCTACACTTCGCAGGATGACCAGGGCTTTGCAAATGCTGGACCCCGCCACAGTATGATTCAGGATGCTGCTTCCTGGAGATGTAGCACTTGCAAGGCGGCCCTGAAAACCAAAATGTTTTGAGGAGTGCAGTTCTTTGGGCAACCTGTTCTAAAAATTCTAAACTGTTCAAGGTGGAAGCGGCAACTTTCACAGAAGTGAGGCAAGTTGATGCATTGATCACCTGAGGTGGACATCAGCCCTTCTGACTTGCCTTTGCATGCAGAAGAGGAGTGATACGGAGCGGTCAGGTGGAAGGAAGGGAACAAGAGTGGGTCCAGGTTCAAACTGACAGTTGTTTTTGCCAACGGCGTCATTAATGACCCCTACGTTTTTCCACATATTCACCTCTCCTCTCAGGTCAACACCTCAGCTGCTGTGGACCTTGTCACGCATTCATGATGATTTGCTGACTTTGTGTGTGACGGCGGGTGGTGGGGGGTGCGGGGGCGTGATAACGTTCCTTGCGCTTGCAACCATGCTTCATGCTACGCTATGAGATCTTCTCTTGCACTTGCACCCACGTTTCATGCTACGCTATGAGATCTTCTCTAGCACTTGCACCCACGTTTCATGCTACGCTATGAGATCTTCTCTAGCACTTGCACCCACGTTTCATGCTACGCTATGAGATCTTCTCTTGCACTTGCACCCACGTTTCATGCTACGCTATGAGATCTTCTCTTGCACTTGCACCCAGGTTTCATGCTACGCTATGAGATCTTCTCTTGCACTTGCACCCACATTTCATGCTACGCTAAGAGATCTTCTCCAAGCACTTCACCAATGCCCTCCAACAGTTCACCAAGCGCTCCAAGCGCTTCACCAAGCGCTCCAAGCGCTTCCCCAAGCGCTCCAAGCGCTTCACCAAGCGCTCCAATCGCTTCACCAAGCGCTCCAAGCGCTTCCCCAAGCGCTCCAAACACTTCACCAAGCGCTCCAAGCGCTTCACCAAGCGCTCCAAGCGCTTCACCAAGCGCTCCAAGCGCTTCACCAAGCGCTCCAAGCACTTCACCAAGCGCTCCA
>Ga0126342_10003215_pt1 | contig 26747 bp, 22 predicted proteins | sample Cyp1metagenome_FD_92528 | JGI IMG/M metagenome (GOLD analysis project Ga0126342, IMG submission 92528) | Coral microbial communities from Lord Howe Island, Old Settlement Bay, Australia - Cyphastrea 1 metagenome | ecosystem: Host-associated > Invertebrates > Cnidaria > Coral ...
ATGGTCGTGGTTGAGGTCCGGCAGGGAACACTGGGCGTGGATGGTCGTGGTTGAGGTCCGACAGAGAACACTGTGCGTCGAGGGTCGCGGTTGAGCAGGAGGAGGAGGAGAGGAGGAGAGGAGAGGAGGAGAGGAGCAGGCAACTGACATAAAATCTAACAACCCTCACCTGGCAGGTGGGGAATTAAAACAAAGTGATTTCTAAAAAATGTGATTGAAAAGTGATCGATGAAAATTTAGTGCCACTTTTTCATTGGTTTTCTTAGTAGCACCCAATTTTCGTCGGGTTTGACTTGTTGTTTTTTAGGGCTCACTAAGAGCAACCAGGTCTTTGGAGCTGCCTTGGTCTCCTTGGTCTCCGTAAAAAAGAAGAGCTGGCAGGCTGCTGTGCAGTTGGTGGAGGACCGGCATGAAAACTGGGGAGTTACTTGGATAGATTAAGCATCAAATCCAAACATCCAATTAACAATCAAATCTCAAAATTGGGAAAATCATGGAAAATCCAATTAACCGTAATTAACCATCAAATCTCCAAAAATAGTGATTTAATTGGATTTCAGCAACAAAATTGAGTGACTTCATGTTGATTTCAGTGGAGAGTTCATGGGGGATACCCGCCAACATGGCTTGGAAAATCCCAGCGGCGCTTCATGGAGGTTCAGTTGTTCAGTTCGCTGGTAAAATCATGTGATCACCAAAGAGTACCCAACAACAAATGGTGATTCATCAACACGGATTGGGACTTTAAGCGCGCCAAAAAGGTCATTTTTAATGGTTAATGGTGGGTTAATAATGGTTAATAGTGACTTTACAATGGTTATAAGTGAAAATCTGATGATTTCATATGGTGTTGCCAAAAACAAACATGTGGGACACAAAAATGCAGATGAAGCGGATGAAGGAGCGAAAATTGAGTATTTATCCAACAAACAATACATAACCAGTGTTTGTTTGTCTAAAACAATGTTTTTTTTTGCGGAGAAGCTGTGAAAGCAAAATGGGGACTTATCTTCTGTGTATTTAACATGACTGTGGGAGATTGCCTAGAGAAATAAATGATTTATGGTGATATAGCCATTAACAATTGTGGCTTCTCATAGCTACCTTATTTAGGATGTTTGATATTGCCTAGTGGTTTGAAACCGCAGATCACCCAAACATTTGGATTAATATGAAACGACCTCACATCGACGTCACTAGAAATGATGGATCATTACAATAACCAAATTGAAAGAGATCATGCCAGAGATCCCAGTGATATTCCAGTTATCCAAGACTATATATGGAATACACCATGTCAATTAAGGTACCTACACATGTCCCTACAAAATCCGTCATGTCTCCTGCCTTGACTCGGACGCGAGAAACAGGAGATGACTTGCGTGGCTTTGGAGAAAAACGTCATCATCCGGAGCCACTGGGCCGATGGGGTTTGGCCCTACAGTTATGGCCCTTCAAAGTTGTAAGTGGCTTTATAATGATATATATATATATATAACTTTAGTTGTAATAGTTATAATTCCATTTATAGCTGGGCACCAGCTGTAGATTGTTGGATCTTAATTTGGGGTTGTCTAAATAAGCGATATACCACCAAATGGCCATCAAAGAATCGGGACAAGTATGATGAAGCCATGAATGTTGGATCTCAATTTGGATCTTACATGAACAGTGGCTTCTAAACCATTCAGGAGCATCAAAAGGTTGATTATTACCGGGGATTATACCATTGTACCCAATATATTGCAATGTAAGGCCCCCTAGGTATAAGTTGGTTTATAACCTGTTTTAACTACCATAAACCGTACTTACTGTAATTAGTTATAAATCAACTTAGCAATCTTGGGGGCCCCACTTGGTGGGCATTATCATAATCCAATATGGAAACCACGTTCTTAACCGCGTAATTTACTTTACTATGTTTGTTTGTTGAATAAAGTAGGCTTCATTTCCATGGGGTGAATAAACAAGACAATGGTTTAGGCTGTTACTAAATGGCTTTAAACTTTATTTGAATGAATTGCGCGCTGTGGAGCGCGTGATTTAGTTTAACTGTTGTTTAACAAATCGAAGGGTACAGTAAGTTTCATGGATTCCATGAGGTATAATATATATGAGTTGATAGTGTAGCCTGGTATTCAATGGCTTTGACTATTGTTTAAAATAAATTGCACACTCCGGAGCGCATAATTTATTTGATTTAAATAAGGCCCAAAACAAATGAAAACCAGGCTAAACTATTCTCTTTGATATCGACCGGATGCAAATAAAACGTAATTTACTCAACAAAAATACTAAAGCAAATAGAGCTTCATCTCGAAGAAATCCAGTTAACCTGTCACTCCAGCCAAGCCTTCATCTTTGTAAAGCACTCTTTGGTGATCGAACCAACAAAAACTCAATAGTTAATAGGGGGAGTCCGATCTGTGTGCGAAAAAGAAGTCCAGCTGATTCCCATCATGTGTTTGTTTGATTTTGTTTGTGGGACTCAAAATTTGGTTTCATCATTTGATTTTCAAGAGGGTCATTTGGACAACCCTGTCACAATTTCTTGGCATCGTTGCTTTTTTGTAAGGCCTTATAAGGTCAGGCTAAGTTTAATGTAAATTTATGGTAAGGTCCCTGTAGGGTTGCCTGGTTGCAACGTTGCAATGTCATGCAATGTCCTGCGTGGTTTCGGAGTAAACCTTGGGCGCTAGAATGCCAATGCCAGGCCATTCACAGAGACATTTCGGCCAAAAACCTCCTGATTGTGGACGGTAGCGACTTGCAGGCGGGCCCTTTTCCAGGTGGTCGCATTGGGTTTCAACTGTGAATAATTCAACGCCGTAGTGGCCCGTTGGCGCAGTTTAGCCTCATCGACTTTGGCGTCTCTTGCAGCGCGACTCAGGCCCCAGGGTTGGAAGGGTACCATGGTGAACTGCGGAACGTCAATGGAGGGCCACCAGCTTGCTCAGGCTGTGGGGTTGTGCGGAGAGTGTCGACACTGGCCAGCGTCGTGCTGGCAGGCGCTAACAAGGCCGGGCTTCACAAGATATATAAAAGGTGCGAAAGATGTCACAAACCCGCAGATTTTGGTTGCAGGGGTGAGCACTTGTGCCGCCGCACGGCGCCCAGAGATGGCGCCCAGAGACGGATAGAACAGGACATACCATCATGACAATGTATGACATCGTTTCGCGCAAATTCAAGTGACACATTTTGGCATCCTTTGGGCCTTCCATTGATATTCAATTGAGGCCTTTGCTCTGGCTGGGATGCCCACAGCTTGGGCATTCTGGTATTGGAAACTTTTTTCGCGCTGGTGGATCCGAAGGTCGGGACCTTTGTCGCTGGCGGTGCTGCATGGAATGTGATGGTGCAGTGCTGTCTGTAACCACCAGGCGCTGTCAAGAGAATTAAGATTAAGCACATGCCGCAACCAGCAAGGTCAATGGGAGCATTGTACATTGCCAATTTTGGATGCCCTAAACAGGAAAGAGGTTACCCTCTGCCGTGCCAACGAAAAACAAATTATGAATTGAGTTTTGATCCGCGATTTATCTATAAATGCAAAATGTGGGGCCCGCCAGTTATAAGTTGGCTTATAACCCCATCTAACTATAGTTATAACTACCATAAAACTTATTTGTAGTATCTTGTAGTTATATACCAACTTGGCTATCAAACGGGGGCCCCACTTTGTGTGGAATATGCTGATTTTATCCGTGGATTTTCGGCACCAGCCAGCACCAAGGTGAAATGATGCGTGTGCCCTGGCGGTGGGGAACTGGGAGGTGGTTTTTCCAATGCAGAGAGGTCGATGGACCATCCCAAGTAACAGTTATTTTAATGGGCTTATTTCATAATATATAACCTTAGTATACCTTAGTTATAAAAGTTATTTCATTCCATATATATAACTGTTAGTTGGGCCCTAACTGTTGGAATTGGGTATAGCAACAAAAAGCGGGCATTGAACTCATTGAACCGTTAAACATTGAGATTAAACCACCGGAACTGCTGATTGAATCAATTGAACCATCACGGGGTTGAGAAAATCAGTGGCATTGTTGAACAAGATGCACTTGTTGACCCCAACTGGTTGGTGGTGTGGAACATGATTTTTCCATAATATATGGGATGTCATCCTTCCCATTGACTTTCATATTGTTTCAAGATGGTTAAAGCCACCAACCAGCCAAATACTGCTATGTGAAATTTTAGACCATGTGCATTCAATATGCATCCATGCGCAATCGTTGATATTTGAAAGTTTGGAGATCAACAACTACATATTTGCTTTGCAGTAGGCGCAGCAGCTCTGGTTTTCAAAGCCTTCAAGTTTGACCAATATACACGACTTCTCATGACATTTCACCCTGCAATTGTTGTTTGCTAATGGAGTTGATAGTTAGATCTAAATTTTAACTTATTGTTAGATAATATAGTTTTATAGTTAGATAACTAGTTGATAGTTAGATAATAGTTGATAATGGTTGATAATAGTTCAGCAACACCAAAATATAGGTTTAGATCTGCAGTGGTCTAGATTGGCAATGTTTTGTTTTCAATCAAAAATATGAAAATATACGAATTAAACTGAAAACATATTGTTATTAGAAAATAAATGATTAAAAACCAAATAGACAACGAAAATATTTTCATATATAACTAGTTGATAGTTAGATCATAGTTGTCTATTTGGTTGTTCTGCTCATGTCTGGTGATTCCAATCTGTTGCGTTGGTGGTTTCAGCGGGGTACCCAAGTAGTTCGGTGGACGAATGTTCGTACAATGTGGGGCCCCCAAGATAGCCAAGCTGGGTTATAACTACAATAGCTACCGTTTATGGTATAGATCTAACTATAGTACGCTATAGTTAGATGGGGGTTATATTTTTTAAAACTAACTTATATCTGGGGGGCCCACATTGTAGGTTGATGGTGTCTTCATAAACCTTGGTGAATGGCGACCTACAACCAGATCTCCTCTGAGAAAATGATCACCATCGCAGGTAGAGACAACTATATAACCAGTAACAGGTCAACGATTATATATATATGTCACATATATATATACACATACATACCTATATGTACATATATATATACACATATATATATACACTTGCTTTTCCAAACAAAAATAGTGAAATATGTGTACTGTATATAGTACCAGTACATAATCGATGGTTATATTTCAGTTGCAGAGGATCCAGTGCTTTAGCCATGGTACTTAAACCATAGCGCCATACAGTTATAGGCCTTAACAATTAAAACTGGGCTTATAATGAGATATAAGCTTATTTATAGGAGTTATAAATCCATTTATAACTGTTAGTCGGGCCCTAACTGTAGCATTCCTGCATTTATAGCCCGATATGGCCATATACAGCTTGACTTGTTGCAAAGAAGCTTTTAGTGGATAGCTAATTTGAGTTATACGGGGCAAGGATAAAGAAATGCAGAATTGTGTAAACCCAAATCTTAGAAAAGTAAATTGAAACTGTTCTATTTGGGGGGGGGTCTGCCCGAAAATTCTTTGTTGTTGTTTTAGTTGGTTTATGTTCACCCATGTAGCTGCTATGTTTCATAGTTCCACCGTAAATTGCCACGAATTTTTGGGAAAGAATTGCACAAGACTCATGGAGTGAGGTTTGTCGTGAAGCTGTAGGAGCTATCTTGTCCGGCTTGGATTTAGGTCGCTGGAAGGATTCCATGATGAAGCAGAGTCTGAATGGCTTGCAGTGCCAGTTTCGCGTGGAACCGGGGCAGCCTGGTTTTTTTTCAGGGCCACAAAGGCCGCGCCGATCTCAGGACGTGACTTACGAGCAGCGTCAGATCGATGAGGACAGGCCATATGAAAGCACCAGAGGTGACAGGTCAACAAGAGCACGTCGAGACAGCAACATACCCGATGCCAATCGGGAGCCTCATGTTTTTCGAGTTACGCTGTCGAGCAGTTTGTAGTTTCAACCGAATAGAAAGCTATCATGAATCGCGTAGAAACCCAAAACTATGTTGCTTACCTATAAAATCTCGATGTTTGCTGCTAAAATCCCTGACTATCTCCATATTCCTAGCGGTGAATCCCAACAGTTTGATGTTAAAACCACCGCATCTGACAGTGAGACCCCTATGTATCGTAGCCATCCCAAGCCGCCGAGGTGTTGTCTTCGGAGTGGTGGAAGTCGGCAGAGCTTCTGGTTGACGCAGATCTGGTGGGTTACTTGATCTGAGCCTCTGGTAATGGGACAAACATGATGACTTTCCTAAGGAACAATGTGATTTTACCATCAAAAATGAGATATCATGGGGATAATGGGAGAATATAAGAATATATAGATGATATATATATATATATATATGATACAATGCTTTTTTTCCCTGTGGTAAACTAGAATAACTAGAAATCATCCGAACCCAAGGAGGCTGCTAGACCCCCAAACCCCCAAAGGATGAAGAACCGTGGTTTGTGAACGGTCCAAGACACTGACCTCGCTAGCACAACTTCTTCGAAGGCAAGGGAGCGTCTTAAAATAGGGTCTACAAAGTGGGGCCCCCGCTTGACAGCTAAGTTGGGCCAAATAACTACAATTTCACTAAGGTTTATGGTAGTTATAACCATAGCTAGATGGGGTGATAAACCCTTCTCGATCTTGAACCTCACCTCTTTTCCGCGCTTTGATCATGGCCTTCCAAGCAGCAGCCAACGCAACGGGGGCAGTGGGCAACTTGGCAAATCAGGCCCTGTTCAAGAACCTGCCTGTGGCAGCATTCTCCAAAGGTGCCCAGTCTTTGGCCAATGGTCCAAAGAATCTGCCAACCCCCATCATGTGGACGGCTGGACCTCTGACTGGATCTGCCTAGGTGTACGGACTTTTGGTGGCGTTTGAAGACACGGCGTTTATGTCAAACTCAGACCAACGTCAAAAATCAAAGACTTTCTGAATGGAACAAATACGTGCATAGAATCCCTGGAGCATGCAGGTGGATACAACGTGAATCCCCCAAGCCTATGGTCATTGAAGATGGTGTTGGCAACGTTGTCACTTCCCCGGTTCAAGCTGTGGATGGTTATAATATTTGATATGTTGATTTTGGTGGCTATGTCAGGTGTGGTTAATCTTAAGGAGAATTGAGTACTATGATCAAATTTTTACTTTTCTTGAATATCAAGGCGTTTCCACGGAAAATATGTGAAACATGATCCATACAAACACCTATGTAATAGGCAGTGACAAATTGGGATCATCTTCCAAGACCGTGTCAGTTTGGAACAATATTCCTGGACTTTCTATCAACCTTCGATGCTCAAATGCCTTTTTTTTTTGCCCCAAACCACCACTTAGCAATGCCTTGGTTGTTCTCGTTTTGCTCGTTACTATTTAGGGCTGCATCCCGCTTAGCAAGCTGCTAAAAACCATATTGTAAGCCAGTTGTACATGGTCTATCCTAAGTTATATACCGGGTCAACTTTGGATGAGTAGTCTATTTGTTCGGTTGTGGGCTACCAAAGATTGACCATGTTTTTTTCTGCTTTGTTCCTACAGGGGTACAGACCATGATCAACCCCTGAGATGCACATCCACGCATCCCCATGATTGTTTTCTTCCCCCATATCCCCAGACTACCCGTGGATCAAACCCAGGTTTTAGCACCCTGATCGATGCTTTTGAGAAGGCTTGGTTTCAATGTGTAGCCACTGGTTTGTTCAGTGATTTTGCGTATTTGTTTGGTGCACAGCCACGAGATCCAGCCGATAGAATCAATATATGTTGCGAAGATCACAACATGGGAAACATATGCGGCTCTATGGCTCTATGGCAACCGATGGAAACATATGGGAAATTCATGATGATGATGGTGATGATGATGATGGTGATGATGATGATGATGCCAATTTTGATATGGACAATAGATATCAAACACATGGGAAACTATGGGAACATATGGGATATTGATGATGACGATGATGATGATGGTGATGGTGATGATGATGATGATGTTGATGATGATGATTGACGACGATGGTTGGTGACGATGATGATGGTGATGATGGTGATGGTGATGATGATGATGATGGTGATGGTGATGATGATGAAGATGATGAATGATTAATGATGAATGATGAGGTTTTAACACAATCAAATGCTACACAGCTTTCGCGCTTTACTCGTTTACTGTTTATCAAACACGGCTCCCCCTGGCATCCCCCTGTGGATGGTCCCTGAAGTCACTGAAGTCATTGATATGGGGGTTTCCATAGCGTACTCCAATAGCTGGATGGTTTGTTTCATGGTGATAACTAGGGGTACCCCTATTTCAGGAAGCCTCCATATGTCTTCATGAGCTCTAAATCTAGTCCCAATCGTTGCAGGCATTTGTTTGAATCGTCAAAACAGGAGGAGATCCATGCCTAAACCCTCATTAACACCATACGTAACGTAATCTTATGAGGTAAAATTCGTTTTTTTTCCAGAGGGTGTAAGTATGCATGTTTGCCATGGTCAAAACATTGTATATGCGGTATGGTCATTTATATCATTTTGGAATCCTTATAATGCATATTCCAACCACCATGAATATGGATTGATGACCATATTCATGTATTCATGGATTGATTTTCAACTTAGTTATTTCAGACTATAAATCAGATAAGTCAACTCTGAATCACCATTTCTTGACTTACATCCCCATTTTCATACATGTTTTTTTAACTGTGAAATCCCCATGTTTGTTGGTCAAACTCTCGTTTTCCTCCATGTGTCACGGTTACCCTCTGGTAAACTGTTACATAGATTTACATATTAAACATGGTGATTTTCCATAGTCATGTTAGTTTACCAGAGAGTAACTGTGGTTTATGGTGGATATATAGCTCGTAGGGTCGAAAAAGGCCAGCAAACATCACATTCGGGCACCACCTTGTATCTCTTCCCGATTTTCCCCGGTGGTACTTAGAACCAAGGGTAGATGGGCTTTTATATGGGTGAGATCCACCAACTATCATGGATATATCATATATAATATTTAGATAGATAAAAAAACATTAACCATAGACCATCAACCATAATGTTAGTTTACCAGAGGGTAAATCCCCCCATGTCTGATCCATATCTTGCAGCCATCGGTAGGTGGGGGCCTGGATCCAAGCTGCCACACTCTTGGCGCAGCTGCGATCGGAGGGCCTGCGGCTGGATCAGGCCCGGGGTTGACGTTGGGTCTGTGGAAATCTGGGATCTAACCCATTGAAATGGACTCATATCGAATGTAGTTGGATATATATATAGGGGTTAGTATTAAAAAACAAATCTAAGATAAATTTGGAATCTAAGCTGGTCATCATAATTACTGGATGGTTAATCAATATATTGATAGTCTAGATCAATCAATGTACTTAACGGTTAATATTGAACCATAGATGGAACATAGCTATGGAAAACACCATTTTTACTAGGTAGGATCCATTTCCCATAGCTATGCTAGTTTACCAAAGGGTAATCACTGAATCATGACTGAATAACTAGTATATGCTTTCGTTAACTGATTTTTATTCATTGGCGAATCCCAAGTAATAGTCAATAGATTAAAGCAAATCGCATTTACATCATGGCCCAACTAACAGTTGCAAATGGAATGAAATGACTCCTAAAACTAAGATTATATATCATGAAGTAAGCCCATTTATAACTGTTAGTTGGGCCATCACCGTAGGAATTCTTTATCCACATGCTCTATCTGAAGAAAATCATCGGGTCAAGTTCAATCCCCAATCTTGTGGGATTGTGACAATCATCAATGGTTTATATCCAAATGACTGGCGTCGCTATCATTTCAACACATCACGTCGACCTACTATGAAACCAATAGATAGTAGTAATAGTGATATCAATGATAATTATCAAGTTAATGAATCAATATACAACTATCAATTTGATTTAATTTGTTCAATGATACTTACAGTTATTGCCATTTACCAGTTATAAATGGTTATAGCTGGTTATAAATGGGGTTATACATTCCATAAATAGGGTTGTAAGTACATAACTATTACAGGGCCACAATTGTACCGGATTGAAACACAATTGGATTAATCATATTGTTCATGAATTATTGATATCCATCAATATCCACATGGTTAATAATCGAGAATCCCCATGCTATGGAATATCTAAGTGGATTAATACCCAGGGAAAAAACAAGCTGGTATGTAGTATGGAATTCAACATGCTTAATCCAAACATCCTCAGAATGTTACTGGTCACTATAGTAGAACAATGGAATAATGGAGCAATGGGATGTTTAATGGGATACAAAAAGATATAAGCATTAATTGCCGAGGTATAATAGTATTTTATTATCTTTTTGTATCCCATTATATGGTTATTGATTGAGGTACTGTATAAGATATTTAATTGGATTTAATGGGATATACCTCAGTAAATCTGGGATTTAACCAATAGATTGCATCATGTGGGACATATATGACATAGTGCGATGGCAGCCGGCAAAAAAAAACTAATTCATGAATATTTGGTGGCTCATCCCACTTACTAAGTGGGCTATATCCGTGATTATAAGTGGGATAAGTAGGCTTAATCTACTTACAACTAGGGTTATAACCTACTTACTAAGTGGGATGAACCACCAAGTATTTGATAGTTTATGGTTGAAATGTGGGACTTTACTTGCCAAAAATAATTTAACTGGAGAGCGGGATACAGGATGATCTCCCTCAATGATTTGAGCAGCGAGAATGGAGTTTTACAGTAGCAGCTATGGCCGTTAGCAAATGGAATGAAGTAACTCCTACAAATAAGGTTATATCTGTATATATACATACATCATTATAAGCCCATTTATAAACTGTTAAGGGCCAAAACTGCAACATGCTATTTTCTGATACATATATTTTCAAAATTTGGGGGTTGAACCAATGAAAACTGGATGATTGCTTATGGCTGAATCCAAACATGTGATAGTTCTAATATATCAAAAACAAATGGAGGGAGTATGATGTCTTAAACCATCTGTTTTGTGGAGTACCCCATTTTCAGGTAACCTTCTCATTATAGTTTGCTATATTTGCTAGGCAGTTTCATGTATAGATGCACAACAAGTTGGTTAACACTATTGTGGAGATACAGTGACCAAAGAACACAGGGAGCTGGCATTGACTTAAGCTACAGGTGTTTCCAAAAACCTCAAAGAAAAATAGCAGCGGCTACTCTGGGGGGCAAGAGTTACAGCTCCAGATGCATTTGGTGCGAATCCAGCAGATTCTCGTCCAGGCTTGAGAATGACGCTGGAGGCCAAGGAAAACGTTGCAAGATCAGCGGCTGGACCAGTGACTTTCCTGAGAGGCACAAAGCAGGTGTATGTGGGGGGCATATTCAAGTATGCAGAGCTGCGGGGCTCCATCAAGGCAGTTGTTTGCTGCTTCAGCAATGGGCACCTTGATCTGCAAGCTTCAGAAATAATGGACACATGTCAGAATAACTACTGAAACTACTGCATTGTATGACCCCGAAGGAGAAAAAGTACCGCACACTTCGTGTACGCAAGGTGAAGGTGACTCAAGGGGAGCTCAAGGCTGGTGATGAAACAAGAAGAAGAATTCAGAAGAAGACTGGTTGGTGGTTTGGAACATGAATGTTTGTTTTCCATATATTGGGAAGAAACATCCCAACTGACTTTCGTATTTTTCAGAGGGGTAGGCTCAACCACCAACCAGAAGAGCAACAACAACCTGTGGCATCACCTCAAGGGCATACTTGGAAGCTCGACAACGCCCTACAGTTAGGGCCCAACAAACAGTTATAAATGGATTTATAACTCCTATAACTAAGCTTATATCTCATTATAAGCCCACTTATAACTGTTAAGGTCTAAAACTGTACTCTTGTACATCTGCAGTTTTTTCTACTCCTTCTTCTACTTCTACTTCTTCTTTTGCTTCTACTTCTTCGATCTGTCTACTTCTACTTCTACTTGTTTTACTTCTACTGCTTGCATTTCTAATTCCTCTTCTATTGAATCTACTTGTTCGCTGCAACCCCTTAGTTTGCGAATTCTTAGTGTGGGCGAACTGAGGGGTTGCGGGGTACTTGTTCTTCTGCTTCTTCTACCTCTACTACTTCTACTTCTACTCCTACTTGTAGACCAATCAATCAACCAACCAACCAATCAATCAATCAATCAGTCAATCATTCAGTCAATCAATCAATCAATCAATGGACATGTTTCTTTTTGGGTGGTACCAATCAACCAACCAATCAATCAAACAACCAACTAATCAATCAATGGACATGTTTTGTGGGGGGGGATACCAATCAATCAATCAAACAGCCAATCAACCAATCAACCCAGTCAATCAATTCATCAACCAATCACTCAATCAACCAGCCAAGTGGTTTTTGCTCAAAATAGGGTACCCTAATACTCCTGACTTTAAATGGGGCTGCTCAAAATCATGTTTTGGTCCCTCTAAAGCATCGCCAACCACTTTCTTGGGCAAATATTACGATTTTTTAACCTGGAACGTGAACTCACTAAAGTAACTTTTTTTTAATGGTGACGTCCTTGTGAGGTCATTATAAGTTGCCTATTAGGCCAGCTACTCAGCTGTTTCCCATGGTTCATCATATTATAAATGTGCCATCCCAATCTCCACCAATGTTCAACATCTCAAAGCCTCAGGCAGCTGCACTTTTCCGTGAAAATCAATGTTTTCTCATCTGATGTCGGCAATGTGGGAGCTGTGAGGTAGATAAGTTGGTTTACAAGTCAGCGAACTATGGTGTATTTGTCTGTGTAAATTATAACGACCTCACTGTTCCCTCGAGCCCTGGAATCATCGTTAGTAAGGGAAATTATCCCAATATGGTCTTATTTCAGGTGAGTGGAATATTTTAATTTACCCAGATTAGTACTATTATAATCATCATCATCATCATAAGCATTACTAATACAATAACATTACTAATGATGATTTCAATTTAACATTATATTACACCATAAATCTGGTTACCATCATCATTATTACTAATATAATATTACCCAGATTACTGATTAATAATATTACTAATATTTAATGGTGATTAGTAATATCATATATTATATTAGTGGTGATTGCTAATATTTTAATTACCCAGATTTATAGTGGTCAGATCTAGTTTCCCCTGTGGATCCCAACACTTGCGCCAGCGCCGAAAAAATCAATCACCGCAGTCATACTTCGAGGCACAGCTGGATCCATGGGTATATCGTATGACTGGATATAAAAAGGTAAACATATGACTGGAAATGACAATATATAGCAGTTCATAGCTTTATACATGGATATAGCATCACCAAACAAGATAAAGAGGTTGGAATCCGGTTGGAAACTTGGAAAATATCAGGAAAACATAATGGAACTACCATCCTGGAACTACCATCCTGAAAACACTTTTCAGCAACTTTGTTGGGGGTTGCTGATCCAAATATTCCCCGGTGATGTTTCCATGATATTTTCATCATATCCCCATTCCACCTTTTAGTCAAAACAAAATCATGCCAGAAATAAAAATCAACCAATAAACTCTTTGTATATCACAGTATATCACTGGCTGGTGGTTTCAAACATTTTTTCCCATAATACATATGGGATAATCCTTTTCATTGACTTTCATATTTTTCAAGCTGGTTAAAACCACCAACCAGATCAGCAATAAATCCCAATCAAGCACCATTTTTCATGGTTGTCCTATGGTTTTCCTATGGTGTTCCTATATATTGTCTTATGCCACCATTAAACTGCCATTAAGCCCCATGAACCAGACCCATGAACCACCAGGTGCTGCTGAACAGCTGCTGCAGCGTGGCTCAAAAGGCTGCCGTGTGGCGTCAGAGTCTGCAGCTTCTGCGATCAGAGTTGTTGCAGGTGCTCCGGCGCTTGGGGTTTTGAAAGCCATCTACAGGCCCTTAAGTAACTAAGTAACAGTTAATTTCATGGGTTTATTTCATGATACATAACCAACTGGTTAGGTTTATTTCATCAATATATATATATAACCAACTAGTTACAGGTGTTATTTCATTTGTTATTTATAACTGCTACTTGGGCCATAATAATTGTATAGTGGGAAGATGGGATTGAGTTTGGCGGATTGACAAATCTGATTTCAAGCACCAAAGCATGGATGATTTCGTGCATGTTTCGAGCTTCAAGCATGACCATTCTAACAAGCAAAGCGAGGGATTTCACCATGGATTCAATCACCATGGATCCAATTGAGGTGATTAAATGCAAGTCACCGTTCAATAGAGATTCACTCGCCATTCAATCACCAGTAAACAGAGATTCAATCATCAGTTTTGTTACTAAATGCAAAACAATGGGTTTTGGCCAACAAGACTGGTGATTAACTTGTGGACATCACTAGGAAAAATGGAGATTTTGCCAAGAAAAAATGTTGGTATAGTGGCAAACGGAGACGCAATGACATGTCGTTTGGATTGTTTTTTATGGTTGATTATTTCACATATGATATATATATATATATATCCATTATATCCCATGATGATGCCATTAAATCACCATTCAACCAGCCTTTTTGTTAAGGTTGAACGCCATTCAAAGACAATTTTATGATGAGTATGGCGGCCAGCCCCCGTTCGATAGCTAAGTTGGTGAACATAAGTACAATTTCACGTTTGGGTTTATGGTAGTTAGTTATAACTATAATTAGATTAGGTTATAAACCAACACACATAATGTTTGGGCCAAATAACTACCATAAATTGTGTTTATGGTAGTTTATGGTAGTTATAACGAACTAGTTAGATTGGGTTATAAACCACCAAAAATAACGAACGTTTGGGGGCCAAGCTGCCCAAAGCTGCGCCAAGTTGACGCCCAACTTGCTGACCTACAGCGCCAGCATCTCCGCTGCGGGGGCCACTGGTGGACACTGGACTCAAGCGTGGCTGGGCGGCAGATCATCCAAAACTGGCCGTGCCGTTATGGCCCAACTAAGAGTTATTTTAATGGGCTCATAATGATATATATATATATATAATTATAATCTTAGTTATTTTATTATATATATAGTTCTAACAGTTATTATTATGTCCTTATTTCTTTACATATAACCAACTAGTTATAGGAGTTATAATTCCATTTATAATATTTATAACTGTTACGGGCCATAACTGCATGGATTGGTAGAAAAGCAATTGAATCTCTTGCTGTAAATGGTGATCTTTGGGAGTGGGTCAAAATTGGGAAGGGATGAGCATCCATTTGCCAGCTGTTTTGGGGTTCACTAAGTGTAGTGAGGATGTTTCAACTGAAATTTGGGCGGTACCGATCACCCCATGTCGATGTTGCAACTGGAAGACCCCTACAGCATATGGCCGGCAAGACGATCTAGGTGGTGGTGCGTTTTTGAGTCATCCGATGGTAGGACAGGGACCAATTGCACCCTTTCCGACTATGCCCCAGCATCAAACTGTTTCGAACCTTTTGGGCTCGGCATTGAACTGCAGTGATGATGAACTCCGACAGTTAATCTTTGACCTGTATGAACTTGGCAAGTTTTCTCATTTTGGGGTTCATGACAATGTCATCCCATGGAAAGGACAGATGAAAACAAGCCTGCACAGCTGCGGCAATCAATTGTCAGGATGCCCTTGCGGATGTAGGAAGTTCCCTTTCACAGAGTCACGCTTGGCACAAGGCAGGCTTAATGGACTACCTCCATTTTAGGATCCTGAAATTCCCAGTGACTTTGGAATGGTTGCATCATTTGGAATGGCTGCAGCATTTTCTAATTGGAAAGCTACTCCAGGAATCCCATTGGGAAATGGCGAAGTTTGGTTTCTATTGGATCGCTACAACCTCTATCACTCCGTTGCATCCCACTGGGGATGTGTTTAATCACCATGTTTTAACCCAATTGGAAGTGCCATAAGTATCCGGGATCAAATAACAGCTACATAAAGGGGAGGACTTGGGCTACAGTACAGATTGCCAGCCAGGGGTCGTTTTGCACAAAGAAGTGGAGTTGTGCCAACCTTTTTGTATTTGCATTCATTTTATAGTTGTTTCCTGTTAAATTATGATTTGTATTTTGTAGTTGTGTATATTCAATTAGTTGAAGCATCCAACACAAAATATCATTTGCATTTTGTAGTTGTACGAGTTGAATAGTTGAAGCATCCAACATAAAAATTCATTTGCATTTTCTAGTTGTATATATGTTGAGGAAGTTAAAACATCCATAAAATCTGTACGATTTAGTTCGACGTCACGACGTCACCCCGAAAATATTGACTGAAATTATGTTGGTCGGAACTTTTGGATGGCATAGGCCCAACTACAAAATGTTATTGGGAAAATCATGTTAGCATTTCCGAATTTCAGCCAATTTCAACTTCAGATGCGTTGGTTTTTGTAGTGCATATTTTCAATTAATTATTATCCAAGTCAAATTAAGTTGTGTTCTGTATTTTGTAGCTGCAAAAAAGGTACCATGCATCGAATTTTGTAGTTGCGCACCCTATGCTTTGTGTCTTGTACCTATCAGAATCCTCTGCACAACTCCCCCCCTTATCTGAACGCTGATCCATAAGTGGATCACCCTCTTACTTCAATCAGATACACATTTGGTCGGTGGTCTGGTGTTGCTTCTTTTCCGCAACCCTACTTCGGAGGATGGTCACCACTGACATATTATATCCTGGGGGGCTGAACCCAGCAGTCAGACACGGAAGTAATGTGAATGACGTGATCAATTCAAGAATAAACTAAACCATCCCCCATATGACCATACAATGTGTGGGATTTCAACGATTTCAACCATCCCCCCTATGGGCGGTTTATGGCATTGAGTTTCCCACATTACCAAGTTTTGTTGATGAAAAAACAGTTTCGATATTTTTTTCTGGTTACCCTCTGGTTATTTAACATAGCCATGGTATAGATGGCCCATAGAAATAGATGGTTTACCTATTAAAAATGGTGATTTTCCATGGCTATGTTAGTCACAACCAGATGGTAAGTGATCACCTCTGTTGGTTCAATCACCATTTCGGAAACCGCGGCCACAGCATTGCGCCATTTTTCAGCGGCCCCAACCAGGTTACACATCGGAAACCGAGCGCGACAGACTTTGAGGTGGCCTGTGATCCAAAGTGTGGATGTTTTTTTTCTGGTTTTGATGCGGGGGTACAATGGGGGATATGATGGGACATCGTTCACGGAATACACTTAATATAATATAACGGAAAATCATGGGTTGAGATAGTGGAACAGCAGCAGGACTTTATAAGTCCATATGGTCTTTGTTTTGGCTTTTCGAAACATGTTGTTGTTTCTTATTCATAATTTGCGCTGGTCCCCCAAAAAATGAAACGTGTTTTTTCTCGGATGCCATAGCTGATATTTCCCTTGTAATTTCAAGGATTCCAATGGTTCTATTTGTTTAGGGACTGCTATGGATTGTTGGACATGGGGCTGGGGGATCGAAATTCGAGAGGTACATGGTACAAATGTTGGGTTTGTGAAAAATTGCATGACACCCGAAATGTCTGAGGATGATGCATGGCCCTTTGCCCATTTTGTTGGTAGGTTAATAGGAGGATACATATATATATTCACATATTATATATACACATATTATAGAGAGAGAGAGATGTCGTATCGAAGAGGCGAAACTGCTCAAAACGTCCAAGCTGTGCCTGAACGAAGATCAGTTGCGTGGCATGCCATCGTGCCGCAATAACAATGGAAGCAATTCAGGGTGGAGAAGGATCATTGCCATCATGGATTTTGCAAACCACCTGCAGGCTTACAGGATATCAAGGGGCTGCTGCGTTGCAAAGGAAAAGTGGAGAGCTGGATTGTCAAGAGTCAACATGAAGCCGCGTGGACGTTTGGACCTTTTCTTGCCAGGACGCTTATGTGTTGTTGGTTGATTGATAGAGGTGAGCCACAGCTTGAAACCAACTCATGCCCAGATGCTCCATGTATGGTATATTCACCAACATGTACCCTAAAAATCACCCAAATGTAGGTAAATATACTATACATGGAGCATATGGGATAGGAAAATGATGATATTTGAAGAGATTTACGGTATACCAAACCGACGAGAGAGCGGAAGACTACCATGGGGATGTTTTTTTTGTTGCTCCAGCCTCTTTCAAGTGTGTATCGAATCATTTGGCCATTTATGATCTACCTCAGGTACAAAATGGATTCTCCAGAAAAAAGGTTAGGGATGTAATTAGCCATCAAAAATCGAACGGTCTCTTGTTTACAAATGTTTACAGCTGCAGTAACTGTTTGATCTATGGTGTATTTGTCTCTGAAGTTACTATTATAGTTGATCATATATAGTTGATATATTTAGATATATATCTTTAGATATCAACTATATATATATAGTTCGATTTTTCAAGATTGATATGTTTCTAAAGTTACTATTAAACATAGGATCCATGGTGCTGCTATATATGGTAACATGGATCCCATCAATATACCCCAGTCATGTTAGCATATATACCAGCACCATGGATCCTATGGGTTATATGTCTCTAATATATACTGTTTGATCTATGGTTTTCATGGGTCGATCATATCTTCTTTGATTCGGCGTACAGAGCTAAGATCCCACCACAATGTGGGGCCCGCGGGCCCGCAGGTTATGTGAACGTTGGTGAACATAACCCCATCTAGCTATAGTTATTACCGTTATAACCAAGGGGAATGGTTAATAATATCGTCAATCATGATGGTTAATAATCATGGTTATATATACTGGTTGGTGGTTTGGAACATGACTTTTATGAATTTCCATTTATTGGGAATGTCATAATCCCAACTGACAAATATTTTTCAGAGGGGTTGAAACCACCAACCAGTATATATAGTTATAATTGCCATAAACCCTAGTGAAATTGTAGTTATCTAAAGGGGGGCCCACATTGCATGATTATTCCGTTATTCCAGTAAAATCCCAGTAGATCCCCGGTATGGATTCCGATGGTAGAATCCACAATTTCGATATTCCTACACACTGCAATGGGGCCCTAGTGATAACTTGGTTTACAGCCAAATCTAGCTATAGATATATTCCCCATCAACCTAAACGTGACTTTGGAGTTATTTTCCCCAACTCAGCTATCATAAATCACGCATAAATCCGATGACATCCACATTTTTGGTTGGTTAAATCAACATTTTCCTATGGTTTTCCCATGGTTTTCCCATTGTTTTCCCATGGTTTCAGGATCCCAGGCCCCCGTTTTCCGCGGGACAGGTCTCTGGACACCGTGATTCACAACGCCATGATCAGCGCGGTGGAGAAGGCCAGCTTTCAATGGCTCCTCGGCGAGACTTCTGGAGATTTCTGGCGAAAAATGGTGATTCAAATGGTATTGGCATTGGTATGGGATGGGATGTATTAATAACAATGTGTTGGAACATGGAACATGGTATCATAAATTAATATATTGGTATTTACCCTCTGGCAAACTAACATAACTATGGTAATGGTGAATATTGGTGGTTAATGATGGTCAATAGTGACTGGTTAATAATCTGGTTGGTGGTTTGGAACATGAATTTTATTTTCCCCAGCATTTGGGAATAATCATCACAACTGACTAATATTTTTCAGGGGGGTTGAAACCACCAACCAGCTCTCAAATGGTATTGGATGGGATTGGATGTATGGTATTGGATGGGATCTTAATGTAATTTAATTGCATGTAAATGGTATTTCATTGGGATTTAAAAATATTTAATACAATGTGGGACCCACGTTTGATAGCTAAGTTGGTTTTATAACCAGCTTAAGTATGGTGTATGGTTGATATATCATGATATACCCTCCAGCAAACTAACATAGCTATGGAAAATGAATCATTAAAATAGATGATTTACCTATTTACTAATAGTAAACGAGTGCTTTTCCATAGCTATGTTAGTTTACCAGCTGGTAACAAAATGGCGAAAACTTGTGATTCAACTTGCAGAAATGGTGATTTAATATGGGATTTATCGTGGATCCTCTTACTAGAATCACATGGTACGTTCGCTGGACTGAAGTGTTTTTTTCACCATCAATTGAATCAATTGATGTGGATTTAACCAAAGTGAGATCATGTGGATAGGGAATAACTATTCAAGCAGCAAAGGGTCATACTTTGAGGATCACCTTCATTAAACGGGATGATCCTCCAAGCAGCTGTGCTGTGCTGTGGTCAAAGTGTGGTTAAGCTCGTGATTTGGGGGTGATTGAAAATGGGGTACAATACTTGGTGGCTCATCCCACTAGGTGGGTTATATCTCTAGTTATTTCAGTGGGATTTTTGGTAGGGTTAGTCTACTTACAACTAGGGTGAACTAAGCTACAAAAACGATCCGTGGGTAGTGAGCCACAAAGTATACTCCCCCCAAAAAAAAGTTTAATATGGAGGATTCCTGAAGTAGGGGTATACCCCCAGTTCTCATCCATGTTATTTCGGATTCTCCCTGAAATCAACCATCCAGCTATTGGGGATTCCCACCATGACTATGGAAACCCATAGAGGAGAAAATCGTGATGCCCTGGATTTGGCGGTGTTGAGTTTGAACAACATCTCCATTTGGCTGGATCTTGTTGTTTGTCGCTTACATCTCTTACTTTGGTTTGCCTTAGTTTTAAGGGTACCCCGAAATCTATGGGTTACCCTCTGGCAATTTAACATAGCTATTGAAAATACATGGGTTACTCATCATTTTCTCAGATTCCAATAGCCACTATACACAGCAGTTTCAGACAATCCCACCTTGGCATCGAAGTCCGAAATCCCAAAGGCCTCAAGCTTTCCAGATCTATTCCAACTTGAGGCGCAGGGAGGTTGTCATCACATCTGGGCGCCTCTCAAAAAGAGGCATACCCCATGAAATGGCCATAGACAATGGCTGGTTGGTGGTTTGGAACATTTTTTATATGTATATATTGGGAATAATAATCCCAACTGATGAACTCATATTTTTCAGAGGGGTAGGTCAACCACCAACCAGTAATAATTAATTAATGATAAACCAGTGGATTCTTTCGGGTAACCCATTGTTTAGACTATGTTTAGACACGCAATCTATCGATAGATGGGTGAAGATAGACCGAGCTGCTTAGGTCTAGTTATTGGGATACCCTGGGAGAGCCTATTTCCAAACACTCCCACCTAGATACAATAGGTAGAAGTGACCCAGTTATTTAGGTGTCTACAGTTATCTAAGTTGGACAGATATCTTGAAACATGAGCCAATTGAACTAAAACTGGCCGAAAGAACCATATTGTCACCCGCCAGTTTCATGGGATATCCCTATTTGTTGACAAACTACATCTATCTCAATGATTTATGGCGACTTCACTGGCAGAGGTCACTGCAAGTGATGGGTAGTATTGGGGGATGCCAAAATGATATCATCATTTCAAGTTCTTACATGTTTCAAATTCATGTGGAGACATCTACAGCCACAGTTTGGTATATTGTTTTTCCAACAGATTGGGGAACAACCACACATTATATATATATAATTATGTGTATATATATATAATATGTACACGGTATAAGTTGGTGAAACTGTCTTGTCTGGGATACCACTTAGTCATGACTTTGAACTTCAAGTGATTGAGCAACTGAACATTTTATGGGTTTGCAAGAGATGTTCCATGGGAAACCTGGTTCGTCTCAAGCTCACTAGTCACTAGTCTAGCCATATGTTTCACACTACGAGTGTATGAATCAAGACACTCTGGTGAACATCAAAATAGCTGGGAAATGAAGGTTCATCCATCTCTTGGAATGATCACTTCAATCTGAAGCATGACGTTCAGCTACTGTGAGCGGATGTGCGAAGCCATGGTGGCCAGGAGCGCTTTTTGCAAGAAGAATGAGAAGATACGAAGCGTTGTTTAGGGAAAAAATCACTGAACTGTTGCTGTTCACAACAGTCTATGTATATATATATAATTAAAATTTATATATATATACACATGTAAAAACGAAAAAACATCACTCCATAGATTTTGTTTGGAGTCGCAAGGACCTGTAAGTCAGTCCCGGACGTCGGAAGCACATCGGAATTGGAGAGTGTTCCTCAGAGATTGGAGGAACCGGAACAATTGTGAAATTAAAACATGAATATCATATGTTGGGGATATTGCAATCTATCAAGTATATTCCCCATTGTGTTTCCCACTACTTGTGTTAATATCCCAGTGGATCTCATGAATATCCCATTCGTATCTCATTACAAGATGGTTAATACCCCCATTGTTTTAACCGTCGAACGAACCTCTTTTTGTCTCAACCCCCATCGTGAAATTCTTTTTTGGGGTGAGACAAGAGCCAGCAACAGCCTGCAACGCCATTTTTTTCCAGGCCAAGCACTGTGACCTGCAACGCCCTGCTGAGCGCCTGTGAAAATGCTCGAGCCGCAGGGCTTCAAATCGGTCTGATGTGGATTGTGGATGGTGACAGATGAACCATTTTGGTAAGGTTATAATTGGTGATATAACAGAGGTTTAACCAACAACAATAGGGAAGATTAGTTGCTGTTGGTAGATAAGAGTTTATGCTTCGGATAGAGAAAATAAGGTTAGGTTAGATTAGATTAGATACTGTGGATAGATGGATGGACATATGGATAGATGGATAGATGCCATATAATAGAGGGTAACCCATCCAATACATCTACCACCTCATGGTTTACCCATTTAACATATCCAACTAACTATATATATATATATATAGATATGTATATCTACCGTAAGCCGTAATTCGCCTCTGGTATTATCAGACGCGGCTGGAAAATCCGGTCATTTATGAAGTCATTGGAACATTTTCGAGCTAAATGAGGGGTCTCCAAGCGCTCCAAGTTCGATTACTGGAGGGTCATGGCTATACAATAGGGATAACCTTAGATGTCCTTTTCCCATTGGTTGTTTGGTTAATAGAGGGATTTGAAGAAACCCCTTTAACAAGAGGTAAATGATGATAGATAGATAGATATATATATAGATAGATGGTGTAGCAAACCGGCCCCTCTATTTTTACCAAAAGGACATTATTGGGGATAACCCAGTCAGTTGCATTTTAAGAGGGAGAACGATGTTTAGCAAATGAGTGGTGACCATCAAAAATCGTGATATGATTTAATGAAACTATAACCAACAAAAAATGGTATGTGGGTGTATCTGAAATTGAGAATCCCACCATTTCATGGCAACTTGAGTATATAGAGTCAATGCTGATCAATTAGTTGATGTTTTTTGTTGAATATCATGTACCCAACCCATATATCGGGTTTTCACTATCAAACATGTGGGGATATAGTTGATATATGTTGATATATGGTTGTTGATTGATTATAGGGGTTGTGAACAGATCTGCTTTATTGGTGATTATAATGACCCATGAAAGGAATGACAGACGGTTTTGGACATTGCGCAGATGGTAGGCAACCTACAAAACCGGCATCCAAGCAGCTAAATTTATTTTTTGCTATCCAATGTCGGGACATAATCTGATTTTAAACAAAGAAACAGCAAGCAACATGTGGATTGCCGACCTAAAAGCAATGTTTGAACAGAACATACACGGATGTCAGTACCCTTACAAAGTGGTGAGATTAATCAATGTCACTGTGGTTTAGCACAAATTTCAAAATTGAGCAGGTTTGCGCGTTTTTTCGCGGTGATCCTAGTATCATGAAGCTGGTGACTTGAGAGCGGCAAATCTCAAAAATGGATTGGGGATGATCGGAGTGACGAAAACCACGAGGCAAAGTTTGAGTAAAACTATTCTTACTACAATGTGGGGCCCCCAAACGCTATGTTTGTTGGTTTATAAACCCCATGAATACTATAGTTATGGGTACCCTAAACCATAGTTATTGGAGTTATAGACCGACTTAGATACTATCTAGGGGGCCCCACATTGCAGTAGGTAACCACACTTTGATCTTAAAAGTGGATTGACTCCAGATACTTTTGTTTTTATCCCACGATTCTTACTAGGCAATGGCCATTCACCTTAGGTAAATCGCCCAGATAAACTCCAAATATTAGTCCCATCCCCTGAATATTAAACACCCACGAAATTGGTACCATGCTTTTCTATATACAATCCTCTACTGGACCATGGTAAATTGGAAGTGTGTAATACAGATGACCTGCGGAATCCTGTGGTTTTGCAGTATAGCTCAGCTTCACGAGTGAAGAAACAAGTCCGGTTCACCACACATTGGTTAACTATAATACGATAAGAATACCAAGATGATGCGCATGTTCAACCTGAAATAGTCATTGGGCGAGGGTTAACAATGGCTAACTATTAGATTCTAGTTTTGTCATTTTTAATTTTATACCATAACGATTGATATGTTTTTTTAATATAACAACATGATAATCAACTGTGTTTTCCTACTTAACTTGACTAGTATGAATGTCAACGTCTGAGTACCAAAGCGCTGGGGTGTTGATCATTGCGCCAAATAGTTTATTAGCATATCAGCATTATTTTGGGTTACTCCACACAATCAAAAAGTAAACTAAATCTTGATCCAGGGTTGACATTGCAGATATTTTCCCCATGTGCTTGAAGATATAGACCATGTTATTTTGGTTGGTGATTTTGAACATTTTGTATTTTTCCATATATTGAGAAGAATAATCCCAACTGACTCAGCTGACTCAACTGACTCATATTTTTCAGATGGGTTGAAACCACCAACCAGCCATGTTTTGTTGGTGAATTTCCAGCCGCCCAGGCATGGGAAAGAGCTTTCGTCACGGTCGACGTTTTGCAAGGTATGGGGTTCCTTGGCGCGGCTGCACAGCTGTGGCGGATTTTTATATGTGGCAAGGAAAGTGGCCAGGTAAAAGCCTGGTTGCTAGGTCAATCTTAGATGGGTACTTTAATCCTTTAGTCTTTTGGTATCAATAAGAATATCTACTAACCAGCAAAGATTTTTTTTTCAGGGTATCTAAGATTGGCCATGGTTGATTGATGTTTTTTTTCTGCATGATATGGGCTCCATGTTGTTGACAAGCATCAGTAAGAATTGGCAACAATTCAGCAACAAGCAGCAACATGAGTATAATGCTCGGAGCAACAATGGGATTCTATAAGCAACCAATCAGCATAAGTGTTATCAAATGTGTCGAACAATTGCTAGACAATGCCAGACATATGACACATGTGCAATTATTCAGAGGTATGATGCATATCTGTCTGGTTGGTGGTTTGGAAGATTTTTTATTTTTCCATATATTGGGAATATTCATCCCAACTGACTTTCATATTTTTCAGAGGGGTTGAACCAGCCAAAAGAGATTTGATACAAATGGGTGATCAACCAACCATTGGACTGACATGAGTGTCGCAGGCATACCCAGGTTGCTCAGTTCGGCTTCACTTCAGCGTGTTCATCCCATGGCGTGAAAAAATCGAGAACCAATGGACACAGAATTACAAGGTGGTGCTCCCACGACCATAGGAAACCATAGGAAAATGTGGGTTTAATGGGATTCATAGCTGATTAATGATAGCTAAGTTGGTTTATAACTCCAAAAACTATGGCTTATAGGTGACATATATATATATATAGTTAATGGGGTTTAAAAACCCATTTATAACGTTTGGGGGCACCACCTTAGCAATATCCTGGATGAAAACAAGGGATCTATCTTTTTGCAAACTCCACCGTGCATGGGTTTGACTGAACATCGGGTACTGGAAATCCACGGGTGCATCGCATCCATTGTTTTTTTGGTTAAATCCCAACGTTTGATGGAACAATCCCTACATTGGCTGTTGAATTCCTGAAATGTGTTCATGTGTGATATCTCCAAGTGCAAATATCATGTGGCCCTGTGATATCACACTCTATCCCCATCATATCCCGTCATGTATAGATGTTTTCCCCTTTTTATCCCATCTTAAATCAAGTGCTCTGCTTAAATGATCCCCATGTTGTCCCTTTTTTATGTCCATATTATCCCGAGAGTTCCTTGGGGTGATTCACCCAGAGTATCCCATTCACATGATTGCCATATTGCATTCACAATGGGATACTCTGGGAGACATAATTTTCAATAGATAATAATAATATTGAGAATCTGGGATATTCCCAGGGTATCCCATTACTCAATAGATCCCACTTTGTTCCCCCATTGAGAGATGATTTTCCTATACTAAACCGAGAGTTCCGCTGACAGCTTAGTTTAGATGTCCTTTTTTTCCATTGGTTGATTCATAGATGGGTTTGAAACTACCCCTGAAAAACAACAGGTAAATGATGATATATAGATGGTATACCAGCTCCCGGCCCTTCTATTTTTTTTCCAAAAGGGACATTATTGGTTAACAAATCATACCATATAGATCCACTATAGGCATATGGATGTTAGTACTGTGATTAGACTACTTTTAGTGGGATTATATGGACAATGGCCCATTTATAGTGGATTTACCCATTGAAAATGGGGGTGTTCCATCGTTTACAGATGATTTATGACTGTTTGGTGGTTTGGAACAAGTTTTTCCCGAGAGCGTCTGAGCGCAGGGTTCTTCCAATAGTGGGGGTCTGTATCTTATCTTCTCATCTTCAAATCTTCTCATCTTCACATCTGTATCTCATCTTCTCATCTTCACATCTTCTCATCTTCACATCTGTTCATCTTCACATCTGCTCATCTTCACATCTGCTCATCTTCACA
>Ga0126342_10003216_pt1 | contig 26747 bp, 26 predicted proteins | sample Cyp1metagenome_FD_92528 | JGI IMG/M metagenome (GOLD analysis project Ga0126342, IMG submission 92528) | Coral microbial communities from Lord Howe Island, Old Settlement Bay, Australia - Cyphastrea 1 metagenome | ecosystem: Host-associated > Invertebrates > Cnidaria > Coral ...
ACGACCTATCAAAAACAGGAGGTTTTGGCCGAAAAATGCCCCCCCCCCCCCAGGTAAACCTGTAACCTTTTACGAGTGCCATCCGGAAGATCACGCCCCAGCACCTTCGGTGCGGGCGGATTTATAATATATATATATATATATCACCATTACATCCACTGTGTGTCTTCCAGTCCCTGCCTGGGACAGTGGCATTTGCGGCAAGCCCATGACCTTCCAGAGCTCAGGCAACCAAGCCTCCCAGCCGGTGTAGTAGCGGTCCTGCACCGTGGCTCAGCATGAAATTTTGGAAGCTGACTTCACTCGAGCAGAAGAAAAGGACAAACAAATAATCTATATTTATAGTACTATAGAACTAGAGTACAAGTAGTGCTTTTTATTTAATAATTTATAGTACACCTAGTATCACGTAGTGTTTCTTTTATATAATTTTAACAACATCAAATGGACGCACCTCGTCGCGGTCATCGCCCACCCCACGCTTCAGCATGCGCTGGCCGCCCAGTTCGCCCAGGCGGGTGTCGAACTGAATGGCTGCCACGCAGAACTGGCCTCGGAAAGTCGATCTGGCGGTTTTTAGGCATGGAAGTCATAACCATAATGGCAGCTAGTTCGAGGTGGTATAATAACCACCATGGTAAGAAAAAAAACAGCTATGATAATTAACCAGTGATGGTAAAGATATGGCTGCTAAAGGTGGTTATAACTACCATCAAGGCAGAATTGTCTTCTGATTGGTGGCCAATCATCAACGGGAATGATCATACAAGAAGTGGAAAGTGTTTTTCCAAGGACGCAAAACCGACTTGCCATATGAGAAATGAACATTCAGCAATTCAGCAAGCATTTTGATTCTGAGAAGCGCGGTTTGGCATACTCAGCTCACATGGACCAAGGGGCTGTAAGTGGAATCTCCCAAGCCGAAGACGGCAAATTTCGTGCCAGAGAGCCAGCTCATCGGCAAGTCCTGGGGTGACACATTCGATCCAGGATCCAGGATGATCCAGGTTTGGTGCTCCCCAAAGATTGACTTGGAACCCATGTGGCTGGGCCATTTCCACTAGGGATCTCGGATCTTCTCTCATTTTCCGAAGACCAATTTTGGGCGTTCCATCAGGGCTTTCTATGAGGCCACCTCCAAGTCGTTTGGGTTTATCATCATGGTTTCCTTTATGTAAATCACCGTTTCATGTGTATATATATATATCCAATTTTTTTCAAACACACCCATATTGTCGCCCCTACATCCCACGATCTTCCCTTCAAATAGCCACTGTACCATGCTATCTCATTCACAATGTCCCCATATCATACAAGTTACCCTCAGGTAAACATTCACAGTTTGCTATTGAAGCCATGGCCCATAGAAATAGTGGATTTACCCATTAATAGCATGGTGATTTTCCAGTTCGTTATGGAAACGTTTAACAGGCCGGGTATATTCCCATGATATGTCCATGAGATCCGTCCTGGGACTGCAGTTTCAACCAGGTCTGCTTGGAGTTGGCCGGGAACTCGCCCAAGCCGCAGGTGGACACCACCAAGATCACCTCCGGAAAGGCATGGCTGGCAAGCCATGGCACCATTAAGATATATCATTCATATCATGTTCTAGGAATCATTACATTAAGATACCATGAAAAGTTAATTATCATCAGGAAATATTTTTTTGTGACATGATGATTCATGATACAGTAATGTATATAAAGCCAGCGTAGCACTAAGCTGGTACCAACAGCTAGTATCCATTGTTAGAGAAAAAATAATTCGACCCAAACAGAACTGGAATACATCGGTCCAATATCCCACCAAGCCATATTCACAAACTGGGATGTACACAATGCATCTGTCTATGTATATATCTATCTATCCCTAGATCTATCTCTATCCCTATCTCTATATCTCTGTCTCTATATCCCTATCTCTATCCCTATCTTTACCTCGATCCATATACCTGCAATTTTCATTCAGTATATATTGATAATTTTGATTTTAGACTTTCTAAGATTGAAACGATCTGGATATCTCTATTCACATTAATCATTGAGTTTCAAATAGTTTCAAACATAAACTACAGAAGATAGCATCCTCAACAATCCAACATCCCACAATCATAATCCTCATCTAGGAAGTAGCACGCATAGCATCTGGTAGATACTATTAGGATCATGATAATAGTATAGTACTGTTGCAAATCGTTTCAAACATAAATTACAGAGGATACTATCTGTAATAATCATAAAACTATGTTTAAAATCAAATTGCTTAATTAATAACTATATTATATATGATTGTATAGTACTCAAACATCAATTGTCAATAGATTGTTAAACTTATTAACAATAATTAGAGTACTAAACATCCTAGTCGCTAATTATATAGTACTAAACATGATGTCTTAATAATTATAGTACATAGTAACATATAGTAACTATGGTACTCAAAACATCCTCCCGCTCCCTTCGTCCAAGTCGCGATCTTCTGATTCGGCAACTCCTCGAAGTCGAAATCGTCCAAGGAGGACACCTGCGCCTTCAAGCCGCGCGCCCGGATGTCCTGGCGCCCCGCATGGAACACGCGCAAGGCGCAGCGGATGGGAAACATGGAGGTTGAGCCATGATTTAAGTATTGCTATGTATTGCTTAACATTTGCTAAGTATTCAACAAAATGGGAATTCAATCTTGAATGTCATGAAGAATTTGGAGTTCACCCAACGACCTGAAAATTTAACCGGCGAAATGGCGAATCCCTAAGACTTGGTAGGGTTCAACCCCCATCCTCCAATGATCACTGCTCAGGTCACCTGTCCTGCATGAGGTTCTTGGCCTGTTCTTCGGCATTGCCGGTCTCACTGCCGTAGAGCACCGTGACCTGAGCTGCCCCGACCCGACCCTCCTTCAGTCAGCAGTCAGCTGCCTGTGATCCTCTTAGAACTGACCCAAAGATAGAGGTAGATAGAGTAGATATCTGGGTTTCTCTGCTAGGGTATCCCATTCCATCCAGTGAGTAATGATCATTTCCTTTAAAAATTGCCAAAACTGGGGAGCTATAGCACACTCGTCTTTATCTTTATCTGTCTTGGAGCTTTCAACACCAAGGCACCATGTCGGCTGTGCTCTTGGCATCCGACAGTCCCTCGACCAATTTGTGGAATTGACCTACAACAGCGGGTGTCTCTTGTGCATGACCGGTGAGTTGTAGATGTAAACTCATCTCATCTGTTTGCATATGTGTATACATATATATATATATGTAATATATAGATGCATATATCATATACACACACCAATAGATGAATGGAAAAAAACATTGACATGGATAACAACGATACAAGTGTACCTGATCCTGAGCAAAGCTGTGCCTTCCAAGTCCTCCTTGTTCAGCACCTGCAACAGGTGGTTCTTCTGCACCACCTGTTCTTGCAGTCTGTCATCAAGCTCCTGCCACAAAACAAACGTCGGGTCTTGGGCGTCTTGGCACTGCAGAAACTGCTATAAAACCATATGGAACCCACCAATGATCACCAACGTACCAGGAAACTGAAACTTGATATGTTTGTTCGAAACGGTTCAATTGACAGGATGAGATAGCTGAGCATCTTCCGAGTGATCTGTTCTACTGACATGGTTTATGGAGTCCATGCGATTGCTCCTTGCTGAGTGGCCAGTTAGCATAGTTGGCACTATTCAATGCTCCAAAGTTTGACCCTTCGCAACAGACGTCCATGCAGCTCTCCTGCGCATGTTTCGGGTCGCGGCGCATCACTGCCGCGAAACGATTCTCCTGGATCGCAGCTTTTTGAAGCACCAGTGGATGCCCAAAAAAAGCAAACCAGCATCTCACAGCATGTCAAACTGAGGCTAAACAATGATGTATTTCACAATGTGCAAGGTTGAAATGGTTGAAACCGAATAATCATAGAATATAGCCCTTAAAATAGCCCAAAGAAAAATGCATAATACATGAAGCCTCTGCAGCTCCAGCCGACCTTGGCCAAGAACTTGAAGAGGTCGCCCTTAATTTTCCTGCTATCCAGCTGGAAGGGGTTGTTGCCATTCGCAGCCGCTTCGGGGTTGTAGCGGTACAAAGGCCAGTAGCCTTCGGATGGACATCCATGAACAAAATAAGGAAAAAAATCAGTCTACACACAGCAGTGCAAAAGTCTTTACCTCACTTATGTTGCATCAACAAGGTACATAAGCCTTCCAACTCTGTTTTGAATGCCTCAAATGTAAGAAGCTAATAATTACCAGTCACATGTTTGTATCTCATTCCAAGCAACCGCTGTCCACCGCCATCTGGCAGTGCTGAATGGACTCGGCCATTGGGAATCCCTGACTGATGCAAGGGGTATAGGACAAGATGATGCTAGGTCCTGCGCTCCCCCTGCTTCCACCACACCGGAACCATCCCGCAACGGCACACTCCAACTACCCTAGCCATCCCGGGCGAACCAAAACCGGACCTCCCCGAACCTGGAGCCCGCACCAAAAGCTACATCGAACCTTTAGCCTCAAGCTAATGCTGTTGGGGAAAATGTCACGCAATTTTGCTTGTTCTTGATTGGGATTCATCTCTTGTCAAATGAATTCGTACTCACCAACGTGCCTGTTACCAAAATCAAACTGAGCCATCCGCAGAATAACATCTCTGATCAATATTGTTACTGTTAGAGTATGTTTCCTGGGCAACTGATCAAAATAATTCTTTAAAACATGCTCCAACCAAGCTGTCCTGGATAGGCATCAGCTTCGATAAAAGCACGGACTGCCTGCCACCGAGTTCAGGACAGGAACTTTTAGGCTTTTCATAGCTAAATTATTCTAAATTGGTGGAAGAACGCAAGGACTGGGGTCAACAAAACGGCTCCCATGGACAGTTGGGTGGTGGATGCGAACATGCAAACATATGCAAACCCTCACCTGCTGCGGGTTCACGTGCACGCAAATGCTGGCCACGTAGACCTGAAGACAATTACAGCGGCACATCCAATGGCTAGGCACCACTTGGACCTGATGAACCAAACGGGTTTGGGATGATGTCAATTGCCATTCTTCTTGGGCTTCCCAAAGATCATGGCGTTGCAATGTCCCCAGTATTCGAGCACAAAGGACAGGACTCTCGAGGGGTTCTGGACAAAGAGCACTGCAGTTTCTTATTTCCACACACGGTACAGACGAGGGTGCAAAAACGCACATGAAAACTCGCTCGTTCCACTTCAAGCTCGACACGTTCTTGTAGGTCATGGCCAATTGTCCCATGTCCTGTCAAATTATTGGAATACAATTGGCATGGGACAGAACATGAGATGCAAAAGATGCGTTCTTTTCTCAAAGTTTGTGGATCAACAACATGCTGCTCAAATCCATGTTTTTTATTGTTTTTTAACCAACTCAGCAGTGAGCTGATGTGGTTCACCTCATTTGCAAAAGCACCTGGCACCTTTGTGGATCTATATATGTCCACCTGAAATTGGCACTACGATCTGCTTACAGCCCAATCTCACTGCCGGTTTCAACAAATGTTAGCCATTACAGATCATTCCCAAACCATGGTTGAAAACGGTTTTGCCTTTGACCCAAAAAAAACTCTCCAAGAGATCCGAAAAATTCGGGTGCCCCCCCCCCATATATTTTCCCCACGGTCTTCCCATCCAACCCATTCCGCTCCAACGGTGCCATTTCGGGGGTCCTTCTTGGCCGTCAGCTTGCCGCTTTCTGCGAATTTGGCCATGGCACCCTTGGGTGTGGCCTTCGAAGCCTGGCCTCCAGTGTTGCTGTACATCTCCTCGGAAGTGCTTGAAGTGCTTGGACGGGGCACCGCTGGTTTCCCTTGGGAAAATCTGGAGGAAACCGATGGTTTGGCTGAAAAGGTACACATCTTTCACTCCAAAAAGCCCAGGCTGCGAACTACCCAAGCTCTGGCGCCAGGGATCTGTGTCCAGCACCAGGATGTTGACGTGTTCCTGGCAGGACTGGGACTCAGTCCGATGTCTACTGGGGATTGTTCAAGGATAGTCTACAATGTCTACAAACTCATGAAATCCTTGGTGTTGTACTGGACCTGTTCATGTTTGAAGTCCCAGGTATGGGAAGGTTTCTATGATGAGGACAGGGGATTGTCAATCATTGGCAGGGGGAACCTGAATTTATGGATAGTCAAATAGTTGGATAGCTATGAGTCAAAACCCTGGTACCCTAGGTACCCCAAATAGCTGATTCATGGATGGTTATTCTGGTAAGTTCATAGGTTTTGACCCATCCCCAAATAGCATCAAATAGCTACAATGAACCATTTCAGGTGCCTCACTGGCAATGACGTGATCCAGGCCGCCATAGCCGATATCGTAGGCCCAGCCGTCACCACCCACAATCCAGAAGCTGCTGCGTCCAAACATGTCTTCCCTGAGGGATCAATGAAATCTGTCAGGATGGGAACAGGATGGGAAGTCTTAGTTTCTTGCTGTTTAAGTTTAGCCATGCTGTAAGATTTGCTGTGAGGTCGGAGAAGGGAACATGATTCAGTATCCACTCAGGCTGGAAACTTCAGTCGGATGCCATAATACTATGCCTTGAATTCAGCCTGCGAAGTTTTTTTCAATGTTAAACTTGGATGTTGAGACAAGACTCAACTCATAGAGATTCTTGATCTTGGCATGCGAACCCTTCTCCTGACAAGTCGCGTTTGAGTTTACATGCAGCCTGTCAGGTTTCAAGGCAGCTCAGCGAGGAAAATGGAAAGAATCGAATCATTCGAATCCAAAGGTTTCGTAAGTCACTTGGCAGTTCCGATTCTTTTCACGGGGCAAAAGGCTCAGACATGGTGAATCTCGAGGGGTGCGCCTTCTCCAGCAACGGCACCAACTTCTCCATGATTTGGTGGTAGATACTTCGACCACGAGGAAGCAGCAAGTCGTGCATGTTCTCCTGTGACAGGACTGAGGATGGGAGGGCGTCGTGTAAAATGTTGGGAAGAGCTGGGGATATGCCTATCGTTCTCAGGAAACCAAGATGGTTTCCCCAACGAAACTCACCATCTGCAAACGAAACCCTTGTACCTTTGCCTCTATCGAGGCAGAGGTGCTGAGGATTTGCGGTGGTAATAGATGGGAAATCGCCGTGCTTTGTCATCTCTGGAAAAATGAAGAGTCTGCAAAAAATGACAAAATTCCTCGAAATATGTGTTGCACCTCATCCATCTTCATCCCACAAAATCTTGCTTCAAACCATCCCTGCACACCACAGGAACCATCCACCACAGCGTCTCCCCATTGGCCAGCGGTCCTTGCGCATCACCAGGTACTGATTCAGCGCAGCCCGAAGCTCTTCGCTCATCAGCACCTCCTTATCCGCCAGGGTGTCCTGCAACATGACCGGTTGCGGATGAAACGGATCAACGATGATCAACGATGATCAACGGTGATCAACGGTGAAAGATTTGATTTGGGATTCACCAGGGATTCACCAGAGCAGAGATTCATGAAACATCTTATATCATCTTAATTCATCTTATATCACCATCAGATCTGCAAAAAAAACAACGAAGTCCTCATTGGTTCACTGTGCCAGAAAGTCAGGGCAGTCCTCAACTTGGTTCGCCAAATAGTCACGTCGCTGCTTGAAGGCCTAGCCAGCAAATCACCCACAGTCGGAACGGTGGGAACTGGAACCGGCCTGGAAACATGGAAAAACTGGGTTTCTGTTGACCTTTTTGGGGTTTCCCAACATTTCCCAACTAGGAATTGTTGGAAAATAAAGGCCTTCCTTCATAACTTCTGGAACTTGGTTTCCCAAAAACCAAGAGACGATTCTTGAAGCTTTTCATTAGTCCGACATGGCAATCATGGCACTGCACAGCCTTGCGCATTCCGAAGCCAAACTCGGCGTTGTCCTCGAAGAGCGAGTTGGCCCATGCGGGGCCTGTCCATGGATGGCTAGATGGATATGGGATGCCTTCAAGAAATCGAAGACTTTGGCCATACCTGCCATTCTTGATCAGTGTTCAAGACTTTGAGTCATCCCTAACCATTGCTATCTGCTTGAAACCGGTGGGAAGATTGCCGCCCGCCTTCACCCTTGGCATTCACAGTGTAGGGGAAGGATGGGTTGGAGCCGCCCCAAATGGAGGAGCAGCCCGTGGCGTTGGCAATGACCAAGCGCTCACCGAAGAGCTGAGTCATGAGCTTCACATGGGGTGTCTCTCCACAACCCTCACAGGCACCGCCTTCAGCTTGGAAATGGTGTGCTCAGACATGGCAGTAAAACGTGTCCCAATCTTTCGAGGCATTGCAAGTTTCAAAGAAGAAACAACTGAAACAAGGTGTTGAGGGATGACCTGACCAACCACCTACTTAGAGTATTTGACCTATTTGATGCAAATGATTCAAATCGTGGCCAAGAGGCTGAACTCCAAGTATGGCTTCTGGAACTGGGAGCCCTTCACCGTGGTCTTGTCAATCTCATCGCCACGGTCCGGCAGGGTCACAGCGAAGTTCCAGTTGGCTTCCTCTTCCTGTCGGTTTGGTGGGATCTTGGGAGCAAACTCGCGTTTCACATCACTAAACCGTAACCATGTTTTTGGGTAACCTGGTACCAAATAGGGTACCAGGTTACCATAGGTTACCAACTTTTGGGTACGGTTACCAATTGGACCAAACATATCCAAACATCACCAAACCGTACCCTATCTGAACATCGAAATGGGTCCATTCCAAAAACAGAACCGCTCGCAGGCGAGCGCCTCGATGACCTTGGCGGCATCTGCCAACTTCAGCGCATCAGCAGGGCAAATGCGGACGCACAACTCGCAGCCGGTGCAGTCCCATGGAGATACCTTGGGACGGGCACGGTGGTGTCTGCCTCGATAAGTTGGATAAGTTGGGGATGTGTAAGTCAGTTGTACCGAGGTTATGGTGGAATGCGGCAACCCAACGCCATAAACCTACCATTTGGGAATGGTTTATACAACCGGTGATTTGGGATTGTATGGGATTGTTTATTATTGGCTTTGCCACATTGTGAGATATTGTGAGTAATTATCTTTCATTCAAGGATTGAGAATCAGGTATAACTTGCAACTCGTGGACACCGCTTTGCGGGAAATACCTCGAAAAGCATCAGCATGGCCCCATGGCAGGATGATCGGAACATTTAAGTGCTTCAACATGGCCATGTACGACACGCCTCTGAAGGTCTGAGTTCACCAGAGTTGAGGCAACTCAGATCTGAACATTGGTATGAAATAAGACCTGCTTTGAGTCAAGACCTGACGAAAGATATGTATATATATATAAATGGAAGGGATTCCTCCAAAGAAGAGCCCTAGAATATCCCAAAATCAGACCCGAAGATTTGAAGATTCAATTGTTTCTCACCTTCTTCACTTGGGTGTTTCTCAAGACTGGGCTACCTCAAACCAGTGGCTGTTCCTTGGTTTTCCTCAAACATTGCCTACATTTTAGATGATTTTGGGGGGTCCAATCTAGGAAATTTTCCATGTTTTTTTCATGGTTTTTCTTCCAATGTTCAGGCCTTTTCCCAGCCGACTCACCTGGATTCGGTATTGGTAGTTGTCCAGCACTCCACCTCCAATGGCGGCGCGGCTTCCGGCGCTGAAGTCCTGTCTTTCAGCAACGAGGAACGGAATGAACGACCACTGTTGAAGATCAACTGTTGTTACTCCACCAGTCGGAAGAAAGGGGATATATAATATAATATAATATATATATATATATATTTATACATTTATACACATATATATATATATACATATTTGGCAAAAACTCGAGCTCAAGGCGAATTGGACCCAACTCCTTGGGTGCTGCAGAAAGCTCTTGTTGAGTTGCCAAGAAAGGACGGACCTCAGTGCTGGCATTGTGCTTGGGAATCTTTTTCTGTGTCGTATTGTTCACCAGTGATGCACCCCAGTCCAGTGACCCTGGTTTACATGGATGTTCATCCCAAATCTGAGAGTGTTCTGAAACCAACTGCAGCCTGTCGCTTTCGACCCGTTTTCTGCAACCAGCCAACAGCTGCGTGAGGACAGATCAGACTGCACTTGTTGCACTGCGTGCAGAGATCCATGTCCACCTCAGGGGCATCGCAAAGGCCAAGGCCACCAAGGCCGCGCCAAATGGCATAACAAAAAAGTAGCCGCTACGGCAATGTTAACATGGCAATTAAAACTCTCCCATGTATACAACATTAATATAGGTCAGTTTCCCATCAAAATGCCTTTCATTATTGATTTTCCCGTCGTCATATTTGATTATCACAGCACACCAATGAGGTCACATGTAAACACCACAAGACACCTGCCTTGGGCACGTTGATGGCAATACCACGCTTCTCGAACTGACTGGTGCCCAAAGGTACACGACCACCCGGAACGAAAGTGCTCACGGGCAAGGAATTTCCGTCCTCAGAGAGCAAGCAAGTCTTCATGGCAGACCCAAGGCCCGTCCCATCCAAATCCCATTGTCCCATCCTGTTTTCATTCTATGAGAATTATGGGTTTGACAGCACCAAGTGGGATCATTCAATAAAAGTCTATGAGAACTATGGCTATCCATGGTAACTGTACATCTCCATCAGGGATTCCTTGAGAATTGATATGTCCAACCTCCCAACTTTCACCAAGGATCCAAGTTGTTGCAGGGCTGCTGCACTCCATCGGCAAACTGCTTGGGCGCCAAATCGATGATCTTCCGGGGCCCCTTGGCGATCTGGGTCGATTCTCCAGCCTGTCCGAAAGGCGGGGGCCTTTCGGCTACCGGGAACTGATGGAACTACCCTGGTGTTCACATCAAAAAGCTGCAAATTGGGGAAAAAACCCAAAATGCCAGCTTTTAGTCGTGCCGAGTCCCAGTTTTGAAGGTTTACACTCCCATTTTATATGGCTTTTACCGTGTTTTTGTACCCTTTATCTTCTGGTTCTGCCCCCATTTTTCCTAGCTTTCCCACCCCCTGCACCGCCTCCCCAGGCACAGAGATCTCGGCCCAGCTGGCCGGCACCGGGCACTCGATGATGCCGCTCACCGAGGCGTCCACGCCGTCGATGTTCATCTGCACCACCTTGTCACCTGGCAGCACTGGAATGCACTGGGCACTGGTAATACCGCGGAAAATCATGGAAAATCATTGAAAATCAAAAATATGTAAAAATTGAACCCATCAACATTCTGGTGTTCAATGGGGTGAAAAACAACAAATCTGGTGTTGAAGAATGGATTGGGGTGAAAAAAATGTAGATGAGACCATAGTTTTCCTCAGTAGATATCGGGAGATTCATTCAAATATAAGCCAAAGAGCCAAAGCACTTCCAGTGTCATCCAGAATGTCTGTGTCGCTTCATGGCCGCCCATGACAGAATTCTAAAAGAAAACTCAAAGCACTTGCTTGTTCCTGCTGAGACAAGGATTAAATTTTATATATGCATCTCATCAACCAATGCGGGTTTTGTCACAGCTGAATGGCTGGGCCTTTCTTGCCATACATCTTCTTGATGCTCTTCTTCAACATGTCAATCGCCTCCTCAAAAGGCATCACCTGGGCACAACGTCCGAGCTCGGATCAGCTGCTGAAGGCCCCAACAAAACTCACCAATGACTAAGGGATTCCCAGGGATTCCTATTAGCTACCTGGATTAAAAAATGCACCAAAACGGGTCTCTCCAAGCTCACTATCATCTGGGCAACTCCATGCGTAGCTCCAGCCATGGCCATGTTTTGGAGGATCCAATCCTAGCGGTCCTAGCGTCAACGGAGTCTCCGCTCCAAGGTACACCGCTGAGCTTGAAGAAGACGCTCTGCATGATCATGTTGATTCGCTTGCCAAGACCAGCCTAACAAATTATGACATCTTCATTTTAAGCGCACCAACGAGGGGTCGTTAAAATGGATTCCATCTCCAACAATGACCTGAGGATGATTCTTCAAATTCATCCGTTTGATGGGGGCATTTGACAACCCCTGCAATAGCTCTGAAGATTCTGACAACAGAGAAGCTGAATGCTACCAGCTGGTTGATTAAAGAAGTAACTGTTGCTTGACACATGCGCACCTGAATGCCATTCACTCCAGAGATTTCAGTTTATTCTTCCAAGCATCAGGAAAATTGAAATCCATATCATTTCCTACCAGTTCTCTCCCTTTTGCCGCAAGTGCGCTGTCATGACGGGCCATGGCCTTGACGGCAATCTGCGTGGCATCGATGATGTACAACTTTGCCTGTCCACTGATCAAAGGTGTATCCTGTACACTTCGCATATCTATCTTACTCCCAAGTCAAAATTATGAGCTATCCGCATATGAAATCCTCCTTTTCATCCGATTTCAGGCGATTTCAACTGATACCGTCCCTGCCTTCTTGCTGGCCAAATCACGTCGCATCTTCGGTGGCAACTTGTTCTCGAGCTCGGAGACACTCCAGGAGCAGTTGATGACGCAAACTCCGTTGGGCTTCATGTAGCGGGTCATGTCCTGAGTATCGGAAACCCCCCTTTGTAGAAACTCGACACGGGAAATGATATGAATTGAGCAGGGCAGGGATCCACCGAAGTTGAACTTTGAGTTGAATCAGTTGGGGTGCTCAGATGTGCTCAGTCTCCAAAAGGGAGCATCAAATGACACAAATCATCCACTCCTAGCAGCAATTGGTCAATGACTTCTTAGCATGCTTGCCATGATTCACGTTGACTGAGAATTATGCAGACTCCACCCATTCTTTTTTCATCTTTTTTCCGTCACCAACACTGCGTGGAAATCAATCCAACATCTCCAAACTCAGCCCATCAAAAAATGCAAATCGAGGAGCATAATTTGCCACGTAGCTCGGCTTGTGAATTGCCAAGTAGTCTGCAGCGCGCACGTTGTACCTCAACCATCAACCATCAGTGTCGGTCCATGGGAGTCCATATAACCCTTTCCGCTAGCCGCTACCCATCGCTACCCCGTGCCGCCGTGCTGCGGAGCGTAAATGGGCTGAGGACCGAAACGCAAATGGCTAATGGTGACGCCACCACTCTTCTTGGCATCGTACTCGAAGTAGGCCTTCGTAACAAGTCCAAGAGACCAAATGGCCACGGTATGTTTCACTGGCTACTTTCTGCAAGAAAAGTTGTATGAGATTCTGTTTTAGCCATAAGTACTCAATTTGTAGATTGACTATCGGCCTTAATCCTCTATGCAATTTAGTAGTGTCTATACTCCATGAAGTTTGAATGATGGTCACCTGAGAACATTTGGAAATCCCACCTGCGCATACAACTCGGTGCCCATCGCAATCATCTTCACTGCACTCTTGTTGGCCCCAACCGTGCCATCACTTCCCAAGCCATAAAACATGCACTCGGTGGTTCCCTTGGGCAGCACATTCAGCCAATCACCCACCGGCAAGGACAGGTGCGTTACATCATCGATGATGCCCACAGTGAAGCGAGGCTTTGGGGTATCCTGGAAAGGGGCCGCAGGGAAAGCTCCTTCTGAGTCCGTCCAGTATGTGGTTAGTTGGCTGCGGGTGAATGAACAGTTGAAAACTATTCGGTACATTCAAGTCGGACCACCTTCCCAAGTGCAAAATTCATCAAAAGCCAGCATTTCATCCTTGATTTTCCACCACCAGCCACCCCCCCAAAAAAAAAAAGCCCCAACATGCCCCAACCAACTCTCCAGCTGCACTGGGCAGAAAATCTGGGCCTTCTTCAAGTTTTCGTAGACCGACAGCACCATGTTGGGAGTGAACTCCTTGGATCCCAGGCCGTAGCGCCCACCGATGCAGACGATGTTCGGCTTGGACATGGCCTTCAGGGTGGTGCTCACCTCCAAGAAGAGCGGCTCACCTTGCGAGCCCTGCTCCTGAGCCAGTCTCCAAGGTGCAGATCTTCTGTGACTTGGGGAAAATATGGAAATATGTGTCTAGATCTGGATCTATATTTATATATCTATATCTAGATCAATGTCTATATCTATATCTAATTATACATACTAGTATTATCATACTTCATTCCAACCGCCAAGTGCTCCAACTTGCCCCCTGCGGCTCCTTGGTGCGGTCCAACACACAAATGCGCTTGGTGGTGGTCGGCAGGGCAGCCATGAAGCGGTTGCGATCCCAGGGACGGAAGAGACGCACCTTGAGCACGCCCACCTGCAGGTGCAACGGCGGATCTGCAGATTTTGGGAGGCTTCAGCAGTTCAGATCTCCAAAACAAAAAACGCGGAGAAGGGTTGAAGATTGCTGATTTAGATCGGACATTTCCCAAAATTGGGAGAGAAACATATAAATGGCTGAGTTTTGAACGATTGGGCAAGCGATCTGTTTAGGGGCACGGATCTTTTAGGAAAATCCACATGAATCCTGAATATATCTGAATATGAGTCAAGAACCAACTCGTTGGCCTAGTCTGTCACCCCAATCTTTTAAGCTGCAAGCCTTCTCGCCCTTCTCCTGCAAGTACTTGGCCGTCTCACTGCAAGTCACGGCACCACTGCCCATGACCACGATGACATACTCCGCCTCTGGGTGTCCGTCATAGGCATAGAGGGCATAGTGCACGCCCGTCTTCTGCTCCACCAACCTCACAAGAAAACTGTTCTTCCTAAAGTCCATTCGGTTTCCATATTTTGTTACGATTAATATAACCATTAATAACCATTAATAACAACCATTAATAACCATTAATCACTATTGTTAATCATTATTCCTTAAGAACAACGAACTTCGCTCGGTGATCCCTTGCCGTTTGGAATATCGGTGACCACGGGGAGCGGACAACTCCCCTCCTCTCCCGCCTGGACTTCGCCTCGAAGAGGTCCGCCAAGTTGTCGTAGAAGCTGTTGCCCGCCTTCCATGGAAGTTGGTTTATAGATTTATAAACCCCATTATATAAGTATACTATATATACAACTTATATCCTCCATAAACATGGGAAAGATGGTGTTTTTGAAGGTTCACCTCTCTAGTTGTTGAAGAGTGGTTTCGAGTAACCAGGAAGCACAGTTGTGGACTTTGGAGGACCTCGCCACCCTTTGGGATGGCTTTGTCGGCAAGGATAACATCCTCCCCATTCTTTGACCATGAATTGGGTGGATAAATCCACCATTCTCGGACAAAGGCCCATCATTTTGTCCCACTGGTTCCCAATAAAGTGATTGGTTTAATGCCCATTCTGGTCAGCTTAGTCCGGTAGTTGATCAAAAGTGTCCCGGTAGTAACTTCCCCATTGACCAAGAATTGGGGGTGACTGCCCGAATTAGCCGTTTTACAGTCAAGTACTCCCAGCATATCCAAGGTTTTGCCAGAATTTTGGGAATCCAATTCCAGTTTAGACCTATATAAAGTTTTTGGTTTGATGCCATCATATCCCTTTATATCAATATTTGTCGTAGCTCAAGGTAATTCCATGCTATCCCACTATCTCCCCATTTTTTGTAGATTAACAATCTGTATCTCCATTTCCATCCCAGAATATCCTATAATTATCTCCCATTCTATCCCCACAAAGTTTCAGATCACCACTTTCCCATGGAAATCCCCATGCTTTCTGGGTGACATCCCCATCCCTAGAAAAATCCACCAAGGACCACCAGTTGCCACCTCCACGCATTGGAAGAAGATGTCCGGACCCTGTGAGGTGCCCTGCACGTGGGGATGGCGTGGGTTCATGGCCAGGTCGTGGTGCTCCTTCACGGCGTCCCAGTTGATGAACCTCGGTGATTGATTTCCGGTGATTTCCCGTTGGAGCGGTAGGGTTCATAAATATGAAAAAGGCTGATGTTTATGGGAGAATTCCAGTGGTTTTTGTTTGGAACCTTACCCAGTCAACTAATATATAGTAACCCTCAGAAATAGCTAAGGCTTGGGTTTAATTGGTATAGAGTTCCATATTCATGCATTAATGACCATCCTCGAATATGGGTATATATAATATCATGTCGTCCAACTTTTGACCATGGCAAACTGGGTGAATCAGCTAAGGTTTTACCAGTATCAACAGGGTTGGTGACTGTTGATGAACTAATGGTTTTTTGTTGGTTGTCGGACAATGAGTGGCTGCTGAAACTGGTCAAAATCAATCAAACCATGTTTTTGCCGGAACATGCTGATATGGCTAGTTTTTGGAGGTTCTTAAATATTTAGTGACACAGTGACACATCAAATGTTTGTCCTTTCGCTTTTCCTGATATTGGCCCGGTTTATCCATAAGTCTTCACACTGGAGGGATCTGATATTTGGAGACCACATTACTTGTGCATATCTTCCAAGGCACGTATGCGTACGTACGTTACTAATGTCCAACTATGCTGTCACTGGAAGCTCACCTTGATCACAATCTTTGGCCATTCGCCCGACTCTGTGGCTGAGAATGGCAACGCTTGTTGCAGCATACTCAACCCTGATCAACACAAGAAATCAAGCTGGATAAGGGAAAGTGCCAAAGCCAACCCTTCATTAATCTCCAGTGTTGATCTCATACAACCTTACTGTCCACTCTTAACATTGCTATATTTGGTCAATCTCCAGGCCTTTTTCAGATCCTTGGCTGATTTTTCTGCACCAAGTGACTGTTTCATGGTGTTGTAGTCAATGAGTTTCACCTTGTTCACCTGTGCACATGGCGGGTCAGAAAAAATGGATGGTTTGCACGTGGAAAACCAATTCACAGGATCCAACCAACCAAGAGTCACTGCTGAAAAAGTTCCCATCAACTTTGAAAAGGCTTGTAGTTTCTACCATAAAAACTTACCCATCAACCAGCTACATCAGCTAGCCTCACCACCCCGCCTCGTGACTGGTTCGGAAGCCATCGAAGAAGTGCTGCACGGGCACCCGGCGCTCCATGGAGACCAGGTGTGCCACCAACGCGTTGTACTGGACCATCTCTACGGACTCCGAGGCCAACATGCACCTGATGATCCATGGAACCTACCCTCTGGTAAACGTTAACATAACTATGGAAAATCCACCATTTTTTATGGGAAAATCCACTATAAATGGCCATTTTCAATAGCTATGTTAAATTACCAGAGGGTATAGAAAAATGGATAAAAAAATGGATCATGACCAAAAACCATAGAAAGCCACCACTTGAAGTCTGAATGGGCAACCTAATTAAGCAAAATGGATGAAAACTTGACATACCATTTAAGATGACAAATTATGAAGTGGAATTCTCAAGCGCAGCCTAGGTTTTGTTTAGAAAAGAATATCTGCACCTTATGAACCCTTCAAATGATGTGCCCATGTTGTAAATTCGCCATGTTCTGAATCAGGTAAATGGCCCAGTTGAACAGGGTGCTGTGAATTTCAAATTGGGTCTGCAAGTTCCCCGTCGGGCGCCTAAAAACGGAAAGGGCTGACTGATCATCACAATTACAGTGCATCCAACAGGTGTGAAATGTCATGCCCAGCTTCATTCTGAAGGTCCTGAAGGTAACTTTCTATCTTTAGGGCCGAACCCAATGATATCAGGCTTGCCTTACAAGCAGTTCTATCCAGATCGAAAAAAGCTCGAAACCACGAGAGTTGGTCCGCCACCCCAGGCACCAACCGGTGGAACGACAGGCCATGACATCTTGGTGATCCCCAAAGATCGACAAAGCTTGTCCAGCAAGTGCACGTGCAGCCACGTGCATCACCTGGAAATCCAGGGCTTGGACGCAGGGCACACGCAGGGGGCCATGGTCCATGACCTGCGGTGGCTCTGAGCTTTCGACGCATGGCAATAATTCACCAGCGATCTTGTACATGTTGGGAATCATCAACAGCAAGCCCTGACCTGAGCTGAATCCGAACCAGAAAAAAAAAAACTTGAAATATATCGCCTGGTGGCAACATTCCATCTTCTTATCTTGAAAATCAAGAAGTTGTAGATGTGCAGCTGAAACCTCTGAAATGATTTCGCCCAACATTGTGCGTAAAACCCTGCTGCTTCATTTTCCCATGAATACCTGGTAGTTCTTTGGGTATCCCCCCATCAACCTAGGGTCCCAAAGGACACCCTGCGAAACTGCGACCATCAATTCTTTGCCAGGTGAAAAGCATCCCTGACGCTTCGAGAAATATCCGCATGTGGCTTTTTAAGATCAGACATCCTCAACAATTAGTATTATCAATAACATCAATTATCCTTGAAACCTCTAAATAATCTGATATCAAAATTCATCTCTAGAAAAGTCACTCCGCCGCATTGTTGTCGGAATGTTACTCATATCTATCATCTCTCTCTGGACCTTGCATAGAGGAAATTGGCAAAATGCTAAGATGCTCTGGTTTCTGGGTGTCGACATCCGAACTTTGAGGAAATAGGCAGGATGACCTTGCTGGGTTTGATCATATATGTATTTATTATATTGGCCCAAGTGATCCATTATTTGGATCCTTTTGGGTTACATTATTGATCATATATAAATTCATATTATATAATCAATAATATATTATTATATATATTATTCATATGATATATAATAACATATTATATTATATAATAATATATAATAATATATTCATCCCCATCCATTTTTTGCCAAGTCGCTGGCTGTGAAGGTGGTGCTGAAGGCGCCTGCCTTCAAGGCTCCGTGCAAGGCTCCGGCGGCACCGGCTTCGCTTTGCATCTCGGTGACGCTCAGCTTCTGGCCGTAGCAATTGATGAGTCCTGGACGAAGGCTTCGAAGGGCTGGAAAGAAGGCTTGGAATATGTTGGAATTATGGATGATCATGGATGATATGGATGATCATGGATGATCATGGATGATATGGATGATATGGATGATATGGATGATCATGGAGTCCTGGAATCACTGGAATTGGTTGGAATATGTTGGAATGATGGATGTTTGATAAGGTAGGAACTAACTCAGACTGGAAGAACATATAGTAACTTGGTTGAATCATGAGTTTTTTTTTTTTTTTGGAGGGAGAACGGTGATTTCAACAGGATTTAACCAGCCAACTCTGGCGTGCATAAAATCCCGAACTTCAATTGAATGTCCGTTTGACAGGTCCAGGAGCAAGGCTCCGAAGGGTCTGCAATGAGTGTCAAAACTCCTGGATGATTTTTACCAACAAAAGAATCCACTGATCCAAACAGAGTAAGTTACGTAAGTTCTCAGCACAGCCCATGCCATCAAAGCACCCCGGGCCTTGAGCAGACCACTCATCCACCATTTCTCCCATTGGTGAGCTGGGTGTGATGGGATAAATGAAGGCGCAATCACTGAGGGCATAGGCCACATGTGCTGCTGCCTGCCAGGTTCAAAGCCAAGGGTTTTAATAGACCCAGTTTCAAGGGTTGCACCCATAATCACAGCAGTTTTCACAATGCAACTCTGAAACCAGCACCTGGTTCCCATCGATGCAAGCGATGGACCCTTCCGTGCATTGAATGACGTCAGTGTCGGCATTCCTTGGCTTCTCCATTTCCACCCTATGCTGATGCCTTTCTTCCACTCGGTAGTTTGGACTTCAATACTGTGCTCAAAAAATATTTTAGGCCAGCCCCAGTCTACTGGCATTCATTTCCGAAAGGCACTGCGATTGCCAATTGCAATCAATTTTTCTGAAACATTCAAACAAATCATCTGCGGCATTGGGTCTTCCGGCTTGGTCACCCCAACACCCAAAAGCACACGGTGTTTTCGTTGGTCCTACCATTTGGGGAAAAAGTAAATTGGGTAATCAAAAAATCCACTGGAAATCCCCTAGAGTCTTTAGGTCTTTATGGGAAAATCGTCAGCTAAACCCGCCACCCTTCGTCCAGTCACTGATGAACAATGGTTTTATTCTCGGCCGCGAACATGGCTCGCTGCACCTTGCCAGAACGGCTCGCGAATCTGGGGACGGATATAGTGACCGCAGCTTGTAAATTGGCTTGGGGACCACCACAGATTTAGACTATGTCTAGTCTGTCTAGTCCATTGGGGTACCCAAGTTTGAGCAACCTTTTTATAATCGTTTGATTGCTACTGAAAATTCAACCGACAATCACTAAAAATATCGTGCAGGCTTCATGAAGAGTTGTTCCTGAGGACATGAAAACAAATCTGCCACCAGTCAGACTAGATTTTCACGCCAATCATTAGAAAGCAAGGTTGAAACCCAACAGATTTGCCCACACTACCAGTTCTCAAGTGCTCCTGTATGACACAGGTCCCAATCACAATTCAATTCATAAAACACACTTTTGCGGTATTTTCAACGGAAACATCCTTGCCCTTCTTAATGACAGGCCATCCTTCTTCTCCCCACGTTGGCGCACCTCTTTAGCCTTCAAAAACTGTTCATACTCCACGTCTGCCGCACCACTGCCGGCACCCAGCGCTTCCAAACGCTCCTGGTTCTCGGTCTGACGGTCGGGATGGAGGAAACCTTGCAACAAGCCACCGTAGGGGCCAAATGGAGTGGTCCTCAGTGGCGAAATGTCCAAAACATGGGGCCAAACGTCAAGAAATGCACCAAACTTCTCGGATCATTTTCAAGATTTGGAACCATCATGAACCATCCATATTGGCTGGGTCAGTCTTTCACACCCATCCCAACCTCAACAAATACGTCATTTGAGGCCGCCACTGCCCGCGGATCGCCATTGTTTCTCGTTGCACAACGGGTCCAATGAACGAAGCTCGGGAAATCACCGGGACGCAACGCGTTGGTTTCAGAAAGGCTTCGGAAGTCAACGTTGAACATGTTGCCGTCAGAGAAAAATACGATGGGAGAAAACCCCCGGGGAACTCTAAGAAGAACCAAGAAATTAGATAGGTATCAGAAAAAAAAAATGAAAAATGCTTCGCAAACAAACCGCATACAGTGGATCATGGCCCAAGCATTGAAAGTTGCGCCGGACCAGCAGCCATGCAAGATGTCACATGATTTTATCATATCAATATCTGTGTTTGTAGGATGGACAAAAAGCCATTTGACAGTAAAACATCATCAAACTCATTGAAAGCTAGGTCCTTTGTGGGGCCTAGCTGCCCTTTCTTCTGGAACCCCTGTCTGGTCCGTCAGCGAGGCACATGATGATGCCACGTCTATGTGCGTGGCAAGTTGATATGACTTTTTGAAGCTCAGACGTGCGCTTTGACCTGTGTCGAATCTCTTTACGGCATATGAATCCATATGAATCCATATGAACCTGGCATGACAATCCCCCTGGGTGTTTTTGATCCATTTGTCGAAAATGCGAGTCATGAAGGTGAAATAATTGACAACACATCACACAATTTCAGATGTGTCGTCGACATTTTCTTCGTTTTGGACTGTCCCGCGATACAGTCTGTGTCATAGTGGTTTGATGTTTTGACATGGTATTCGGGTTCCAGTGTCAATTTCATCCGAATATATCAAGATTTGACTCCAGATCAGCGCAACACGAAGCTTCCAGAATTTCATGAAAATTTCATCCCTCAGACAGGTGTTTCTCCAAAATCAGAGGCCCCAAAACGCAAATGGGTTTTCTTGTGGAGAACCATAAAATGATGGAGACATGCATGCATCATAGCATATATGTTGCATTCAAAATCATTGACAGTAAAATGCACATACATCACATTATATTGTATATATATATATATTATTATGTGAATTATGTGTGTATATATATATATTAAACTATGCATATATTAAATTAAATCTCTCTCCATTGTGCATATGTAAATTTACATATATATATATACCTTCGCTCATGTATGCATTATTGCATGCATAAGCATATATAATATAGTAAATGCACACATACATGTAGACACATACATTTTTTTTATACAGTATGTATATGTATATATATATATACACAATATAATATATATATATATATATATTATGTATATGTTGAGACACTACATGTTGAGCTCCTGGATTTCGAGAGACACCAAGAGATGTGTCTAAACGCAGAAGGGTCCAGCTTCGGTTCAAGCCACATGTTGCTGCTTGACTTTTGGTGCTTGAAAAAAAAGACGTCAGCCTTATCCAACCTAGAATCAGCACTAATGATCAGGATTCCCAAATTTGTTTGAAGAAACTTTGAAACCGTGGCCGTATATTGGGGGGGCCAAAGCCATGTTTTTTTCTTGAAACGTTCTCTTAATTCTCTTAAAAACCAATCTATTGAATCTTCGTGTATGTTCACATTCTGTCCCCATTATATCACAATTATATCACCATCAATAATATGGGTATGTATATATTATAGATTGCCATCATTGTAGGTAAATGGCCCCCAAAAAAGTAGATTCAAGATACGGGATTCCAAACCAGCTCGGAAGATATTTGGTCCTAGTTGATGCTTGGGTTATGACACCGTTGAACTTTTTGTGTGATATACTATGGTCTAATCAAATCACAAACCATGATTGCACCATGCCTTGCCTTTAGTTTAGGGATCGAATGGTTTCATGAATATTCAGGGATCAGCCTGGTCCCGGCAACATTCCTTGTAAACATTCGATTGATGTCAAACGAGGCCCAAAATGGGGCCGCAGGGGCAGCATGCAGTGAAGGGGGCGCCACAGCCGGCGCCTAGCTCTTGTCTAGCTCAGCAAGAATCCAAAATTCCCAGTGCATGGGCTGCTGTACTGCATGGACCTGCTTTCAATAGACTTATGGAAACATATTGAAACAACATTTACAAGAAGCAACATATTTTGAGCATCAAAATTTAAGGAGGGCTGCCGGTAAATGGTCCATTTAGTTCGGCCCAATTCTTGGATGCTTCTCCCAGTTTACGTGTCGACCATGCACGAGTGTAGATTCACCGGCTGCAAAACCAGGGCGCGCCCGCGGAAGGGATCCTCTAATGATTTCCAGGGGTCAGGGGTGATAAAATTTAAGGACAGCGACTGCGGAAAAATCAGTGTGAATGACCAAAATCAACAACTTTCACACCATGTTGGCGTATGTACGTGTATATACAGCGTACTTGGACTCTTCAAGTACACTTGAAAATGGGCGAAAGTTTCAAAATCGTAGGCTTAGATTACCCAATTTCGAATCATTTCTGGGTACTTGGAGGGTCCAGGTATATCACTTATGATCCTAGATGTATATTGTGGGTGAATGATTATCGTGTTTAAAAAACTGGGCATGCCAGCCTCGCACACTCTTCAGTAAAGCTACCGTCATTTCATTCTGGGACTCAATGATCCAAAGTCTAGTTACTAGTTGGAAATCTAAAGTCAAATCGGGCTGCGTCAGGTAATCCTGGTTATACTTTAATGTGCGAAATCCAATGCCATAAAGCTACGATTTTGGGATGGCTGTAATTCCACCCATCTGTACTGTGGTGATTTGGGAAATTATTGTATGTTAGGAAGGGATTACCACATTAGAATCATTCAAACATATTTTTATCATTTTGATCACATACAGGTTTTCTCCAGTGTAATGTTTACTAGTCGGGGGAAGGGATTGCGTGTGAAGGAATGCTGCAAGCCCTATCAAACGTATCGATTCAATTGGAAGCATTTGTAACATGATAATGATTGACAATAAAGCACATCAAAAGAAGGATGATTGCCCTTTGCTAGTTTATTATACCTATGGAAAATCACAATATTTGTGTATATATATATATAGTATAATGATCTATTATAAATCGTCTATCATATGATATCATATGCCATGGCTTCAATAGCTGTGGGACAAATTACCAAAAGGTAAACGATGAACCCATCACCTCTCTAAACTCAACGCTTTGCCTATCATCTGTTGTCACCATCCTCACCCCTGGTCCTAAGCCGCCGCTTTCAACGAAAGAGGCGGCAACCCGCCCACACGCGCGGATTTCTTTTCCTCAGCCGGGCGTCAAAAAACGCCGCGGCCTGCAAGGATCAGCAAAGATTTCCACGCAGACTTAATTTGGGGATGATCTCCTTATGCTTTCTGTTGCCTTGAAAGTCAGCATGGTTGGTGCTGGTTACATATTACATAGGCAAGCTTTTCCCCATGAACTGTACCACGGCCATACTGGGCAATCAGGGTTGTGGCTTTACACCTTTTTGCAATTCGACTGATAAACATGTCTGTCTGCAGAGTCTGCGGCATAAATTCCCAACATTCACCTCCAAGAAAGGTCCCGCCCGGCAATAATCTCTATGTGTATCCAACATAAATCGAACAGTTACCCCCCTTACTAACCAACTTACCCATTAAAGATATTCAAACATTCACTACAAATCAACTTTGCGGGTAAACTCCCAAGATCACGCAGGCATTGGTGGATAAACCATGATAAACCTATCATTTCAGGATATTTCGGGGTCCGTTCCGTTACTTTCAACTAGATAACTAGAGCATCTCTCTACCAGCACAAAAGGAGGTCATCGCGCAGGGCGTAAAACGCCGCGCTTTGTCAAGTTTCGGCGCCAAATGTCGCGCCACTGGGACACTGAAATCCTTGACACTGTGTTTCTTCGAACGAGGGTCTCGTATTTTGCCAGCAGAATTTGGGGTTCAACTACAACTGGATTTCACAACAAGAATCCACTTGTGGGGAATTTCAAGCAGCAGAACTGGGACTTCAAATAGCAAACAAGCACTAAGGGATATATATATATATACTCGAAATAGATCAGATTTCTGCCAGCGACAATGAGGACAGTATTGGTTTAGGGAACACTTGTAGGATCATTGTAGGCCCTGATCGAAGAGTCAATGACAATAATTACATTACATTACATTACAATAATCTGTCTACGCAGTCTACGCGGGGATTCACTTTGGTTGTTTTTTGGAACCTGAGCACAAGAAACCCTAGATCAATATGTGTGCAGGCAAATGGCAACCGGAGAGTATAGTTAATGGCAACCTGCTTGAGCAATGTCGTTCGGGCTATTGTTTGGCCACATCTAATTACTCAAGAAATCCCAAAGAAAACTGACAGTAGTTTTCGTAAATCTGTCTATACATCTGGATATCATTGCATGGTTTTATATGAGCAAAGTTTTTCAGAACATGTCCTGATGATTTTCGCAGGTGCCCAGTCTGAAAAGTGTTGTTTCCAGCGATGGCGGTCAAGAATACTGGCGTCCAAAACAGTTTCTGGGAAGCTGGTTCCTTTAAAGATCGCTTAAGAATGCCTGAACTTTGGATATTGATCCTAATTGTCATGCATATTCTATTGTAGAAAGCACATCTTCTGTCCACATTGTAGAAACCAAGCTATCATAGTGAATTGACCCATACCCATTAGTTTCATAAAAATCCAATATCCAAGTCAACAAACATTGGATACCTTCTGCTACTTTAAAATAGCCATGGAACAAATACCCATGTGAGATGATTTTTCAACATGGCTGTGTTAGATTTTAACAAGAGGGTATGACACTGTAGCTGCAGCATTTAATACCCTCCAGTTCAAAAGGAATTAAACAATGCCTTTTAATGGAACACCCGAGGTTATTAACTTACGAGGATGGTGCAGTCTTTACACCTTCCTTTTTTTGTGATCCAATTTCATTATCTCGGGATGCTTTTTGATGTGAAGGTTTGCCCTGAAACAGCCCTGAAAGTATAGTAGTTGTTTTATTTGGTTCTTGGATTCTCAAGAAATGTCATAACCCTGAACCTGATGTTCAGTTTGATTCTCCTTTTTTTGTCATTCTTCGTTTACACCTGCGAATTTTTCCGAGAAAAAATATGCGCAGCTTGCGATGTCAGCCTGGATTCTTGACCAGATCGATTCACCTCCGCCTCGCGATCACCTGGGGAAACCCACGCTGAGGTGCAATGGAGCAACTGTACATAGGGGGTATCCTAATAGATGGAGGGGTTTCATGGATCCCATCAATGGATGCTTAAAATATTTTAAAATGGGTACCCTGTTAGGAAACTTCCATATAGTTACCATATATATATATTATAAGATACCGATAGATCAAATGATATCACGCATAGACATACAGAGATAATCATAGATGCCGTATAGCAATCCTTTTAATATACACAGGGAAAATGAACGATATACCATACAGGATGGTGCCCCCCCAGATATGTTTGTTGCTTTATGACCCAATCTGAATATAATTATAGGTATCATATACTAGTGTTATTATAGTTTATGTTCACCAACTTCGCTAACGAACGAATGGGCCCCATCCTGGGATGGAAGACATCTGCCAGGATCAACAAGCAAAGCAGCATACCATCGCAGAAGCGTGAAAACGCGAGACGTCAGCCAGGTGGACTTGCATCTCCTGTGATGTGCGAAGTGTTTTTTTCCCCTAGGGATCCCTAGGGTAAACTCACATAGATGTGGAAAAGGTGAAATTCATAGATGATTTGGCTGTCAAACATGGCAAATTTCCACATCTATGCTAGTTTGCAGGATGGCATGTATTCAATACCATGTACCTGTGGAAAATAATGGGTGCAGGGACTACACATCTATAGATTCTGGTTGTTACATGTTATTACTGGTTCTTGGGGGATACAACCAGCGTAAACCAAGTGTCTGCGACAAAGAGTCGATCTGAATTTGAATCATCATCCCATGATCTGGTTGGTGGTTTCAATCCCTCTGAAAAATATTAGTCAATTGGAATTATTATTCCCACTATATGGAAAAATAAAAAATGTTCCAAACCACCAGCCAGTGATAATATATCATACCAGTAGTACCGCACAAGGCGGTGTAGGAAACCTATAGGAGACGTTGGTTGTTGTGAATCACGGATGGCAGAGCGAATCCACTGATTGACCGAAAGGTGGTTGGAGTTGTGTTTGCTGGAGTGGTTGCAATGGTTGCAGTGGTCACC
>Ga0126342_10003217_pt1 | contig 26745 bp, 17 predicted proteins | sample Cyp1metagenome_FD_92528 | JGI IMG/M metagenome (GOLD analysis project Ga0126342, IMG submission 92528) | Coral microbial communities from Lord Howe Island, Old Settlement Bay, Australia - Cyphastrea 1 metagenome | ecosystem: Host-associated > Invertebrates > Cnidaria > Coral ...
ACATCATCATTATCATCATCATGATCAACATTCTCGTCATCATTATCAACATCATCATCACCATCATCATCATGATTATCAACATGATCATCAACATGATCATCATCATTATCATCATCATCATCAATTGCTTCGGTGAGGTAAAAACAGTTTACTTCGGAGACCCCTCTTGGAAGATGCATTTTTTAAAAAAATCACGAAATGCAGGTTTTAAAGGCGTCGTGCGTTAAAAAACGCGCGACGCCTAGAAGGGAACCTTCCCTTGTTTTTCCAGCCATATGGGGGTTTCCTAAAATAGGGGTAGCCTCCAAATCATCCATTTATAGATGGATTTTCCCTCATAAACCATCCAGCTATTGGGGTACCCCCATGACTATGGAAACCCCCATAATTAACTTCAAATCTGAGTTTGAGGAACTACTACCCTCATCCAAAAAACACCAGGCCGTGCCATTTGCCGGGCCTCAAGCCTTTCAGGCATGGCTAAGGTGGCTTCGACTTCCTGAAGGACGGTGGCCTGGCGGGGACTCTTCCTTGGCCAAACAAATGGACATATGAGGGCAACCAAGTGGTACTTGCAGGGTAACGCCAGAACTTGTTGAATGGGGATTATTAAGATTTACTAAGAACCAATCTCGCAGGTGATTGGTAGAATGTGACCCCATGTTCGGCGTATTCACCATCCTGAAACGGAGATATGGCCAATATGATATTGAAATAGCACCCAATTCATGAATCTTACATCCAATACTAAACCACGTACAGTAATTTGGGGTGTTGAACATGATCGGACGTTTTTACCCAGCAAACCTGGGGATTTTCGACCTGGGGAACCAACTGACCCAATAGTCCAATTCACATATTCATGAGGGGGTTTACCATCAAACTTGTGGGCTGAACATGGTCTAACCAGCGTGATAAAACATGTGTTGAGCAGCAACGACTTGGTATTGACTGGGTAATTTGACTGACGGTTGGGTGGGTTGGAAACCTGGAAATCATGACAGAAGTGTCATCCGTAACATGATGCAAAATCTCTTCAGCACCATTTTGGGATCCCTATAACATATTCTATAGTGTTAAAGTACCCATCAAACGGGCCCCTAAAATGAAGAGGCCATAAATTCTGGAGTTTGTTTCATATTGGAAACTAAGTAAGACATACTGGGCCAAAATTATTTTTGTAGGCACCCCGAGTGACATTTCTGGTAATGTCGAGCCTTGCAGCGCTCCCAGATCTGCTCCTGGCGTAGATCCGTGGACGATGATGATGATGATGATGATGATGATGATATACACCTAAGCCCTACAAATATCCATCGAAATTGGTAAAAGTGTTAAACTATATTTTTTGGGGGAACACATCCATTTTTTTGGTACTAGGAGGGTCTAGGAATAGCCAGGCTGCCTTCTTCTTTTTTCTGACCATTGTCACGCCGAAATATCTTCCATGGAACCCTCGTCCCACAGCATACGGTATCTTGAGATGCTTGGTGGGCACCCCCTTGAACTCGACTGGGCCTTGCTCTCTCTTGACAAGAGTGGCAGCATGTTAGCAAGCGGCCTCGCCACCACGTCGATCCATTCATATCCATTGATTAATGAGGAGTCCAGGCAAGAATGAAGGTTGACAAATATGACAAATTCGAACACTCCTCCATCCGAACCTCAACCGATGAGGGCTCCAAAAAAAAAACACATGGATCATTCTGGGACACTCTTCCATCCGGAAACAACCATGAAAGGAATAGCAATTAAATCAATCCATTCTTTCTACAAGGTGGTCCCCCACTTTGTTAGCTAAGTTGGTTGAACAAAGTGGGGGACCAACCCCAAATCCCAATAAGTTGGGTTTACGTAGATATATGTGAGGTTTCCTAAAATGGTGGTGCCCCAAAATGGATTGTTTATAATGGAAAATCCAGTTTAAATGTATGATGTGGGGGGTACCCATATTTTCGGAAACCTCCACACACACACACATATATATATATACACATTATTATATATACATATCTACGAATTATACACATATCTACTGTATAGTCTATAGTTGATAAGGTTTATAAACCATCAGTTCTCACTAGGCACCACCGACAGTCAACTCAACTGACAACCGGGGGAAGCCTCTGCAGCAACTCTGGCGATAGGCTGCCCAGCAAGCTTTGAGCCTCAGGAAGACAGGACCATGGCGGGAACGTGGCGTGGCTAGGCCCCCTAGAAATGGAGGTTTTACTGGGAACAGATGTAAACTCAGAAAAGGTAGAAACGGTTCAAATTATCTCTATTTTAGTCTTTTTTACCGACCTCTGTCTTTTGGTGGCTTCAGTTTCAATAAGACTTCTTCGACGTAGACTTCACTAAATATTTCTCCATCCATGCATACTTTTCCTATCTTTTCCTCAAAGATGGCTGGAAATTAATCCCACACATTTCCTCAAAGAAACTGTGCTTACAATTCCCCGGGCATCACCCACTAAGGTTGACCCAATTTGCTCGGGCAGGCCTCCAACCACCAGTAATGTACTGCATCCGCCGCCCTGGCGACTGAAAAATTGGCTACCTGGACCCTTTGTACCCAAAAAGGTGGGTATGTTAACAATGTTGCCCCATCATTTCAGTGTTTTCATGTTTTTTTGAGATTTTTTCTGAGTACAAACGGATGTTACCCCATCATTTCAGGACTTTTTTTCTAGTACCAAGGGATGGTCCAAACATATCTTCTCCGGCACCTTCGGTCAAGTTGTCCATGGACGCTCAGCTCTTTCAGCCTCAGCTGCAGTGGCTGCAGTTGCCTGAAGATTTTTCACTGCAGTTGCATTGTTAAAATGATTTTAAAATGATCATGAAATGTATGTTATTTCATGAAATTGTTGTGAATTCTATATTATTTCTTACTATTCTATATTATTATGATATTGAAAGGTTGTGAATCCCATTGTTGTAAAAACAATAATAAAGTAACATTTGGGGATGAATCTACTGCTGGATGATCAAACAGGCATTGATTCAGATCTGCCTCTAGTTGTTTCAGTTGCTTTCTTCCATTTGTTTATTTGTTTATTTCGATTTTTTGGGTATATACATTTTTTATCACTGGCAACTCCATGTCCATTATCTTGTTGGCTTGCGTTTTAGTACGATATTTGCGTATGAAGGTTCTACTCTTGATTTAGCTCTACAATCTTATGAACGTCTGTGCGACGAATACATGTTGTTGTTGTTTTTTGTTTATTTTTTGGGGGTGGTGCACAAATGTTTATGGATAAGGGAGTTCCCTTGTCAGTTTAGATTGTTGGCCAAAAAACCTGCGAAGTGCCAGACCAACAATGCTCGGACGTTAAGATTGATACTAATTCGTTGCCCTTCGTTTGCATGAAGGCTTGCAAGGATGTGCTGGATATGTAAGGACCTCCAAATCACCTCCAATCTCCGGTTTATCCCAAAGATCTCGCGAAGAAACAGCGATTTAGTGAATTATATTCAATCAAGGAATCTCATTATGATTAATATATAATTCATCTCTTAGGATAAATATGGATAGATTTCGGGCCATATTAGTGACCCACCTGCATCCACAAGGAGAAGCATCTAGGCTTCCCATACGTCCTTTCCGCAGCCCTGCGAGCCGCATCCCTCAAAGCTTTCCTGGATTTGGAGACCGGCCTGGGAACTAACCAGGGTTGTTCAGAACGTTGTTCACCAGTTACTCAGTGGGATCCTCCTGGTTTCCTGATGCAGGTTTTGCCTTAAAATCATACAAAATCAGAAGGCAGCCGAACCAATCCCGGCTCCTTCCAAGCAAACCCGGCACACTCTCTGGTAGTCGAGCCAGATCTCTTTGCACACCAGGTAAGCCCTGCAGAAATGACCGGCTTGGGAGGGCTTGGGATGTCCTGAAACGGGTGCGGTGGGAGTTGCTCAAACCAACCGACCATACGATGGGCATTGTAACTCTTTGTAACCCACTAACAATGGGAATTTGAATCCGCCAGCAGGTTTGCATCAAGAACTAGTTCTTCATCTATTCCGGCTCAAATGATGCTATATGACGCTATAAACCACCAAGGTCCTTGGGTATGGGAAGCAACAACAAATGGGAAAATTCAGGTGTGGCCAATACCCCCGTCTCTTCCAACGCCTCACGTGGCCTTTCGAGTTGGAAGTGGCACCATGAAAACGTGGGCGAAGAACGACCGTCCCACAGAGCCTTGCTGTCTGGTGTGCTATGGATGTCTTTTTCCCTCGGGCTATCCGGGAACTAGGGCCCCATCAGTTAATTTTAACACAACCTGGAAACCCATGGGATTCACGTTCAGAAAATTGTCATGGGATAAACGCTGGAGTTTCATGGAGTTTTGTATCTAATTACATCTTGGCTGGAAGGTATATAGTAGATACCCCCATTCTTATCCCCATGCCTTACCCCAATATATTGAAAACCCCATCCCCCAAAATGGAACAAATCCAATACTAGGGTTTGTGGGGTGGTGATATTGGAAGGATTATATCATATAATTATCATAATATATATGTAATATTATATATATATATAAGGTGGCACCCCCCAGTTACAAATTGGTTTATAACCCCCATTAACTATAGACAACAGCCCCTAATCAACCCTAGTTATTGGACTTATTGGCACCAACTTAGCTAACTATGGGGCACCACGGCACCACCTACCGTTCATCGACCTCAGGAGCTTCCCAGCGTGGCTGCAAAACCCATCCATAGCTGGAACCCGCCTCGCGGCGGCAAGCCACGCAAACGTTGCGCATCCCATGAGAAACAAAAATGAAACAAACCATACCCTCTGGTTATGTCAAAATAGCTATTGAACATGGCCATTAATAGTGGGTTTTCCCATTAAACATGGTGATTTTCCATAGTTATGTTAGTTTACCAGAGGGTAGCAAATATCCTACCCTCTGGTAAATGAACATAATTTTAAGGCAAATAGGGGTTGGAAGACTAGTTTCCATTAAAAATGTAGGTGATTTTCAGGGTCCAACTGTTAATTTACTGGAGGATAAATCCTATCCAAATCCTGATGAACCATCTGAAACCATGGTGAATCTTCACAACTCATCCAGAAATCCTCAAAACGTGTTTGAATATCAACACATCATCATGAAACCTTCAGCCATCAAATCTCTGCCAGCTCTGCAGGGCTCCCCCCATTCACCGGATTCAGCGGGTTGGTTTTAACATCTTCAGCGAAAACCAAATGTACTTTCTAGACGTGTATAAATAATAAATAGGTTTTAAAAAATATATATAGATAGGCTAGATAGGCTAGATAGATAGATAGATAGACAGACAAACAAACAGTGGAAGAGGTTCAGCCGTAAATTGTCCCTTAAACCCTCCGAACCATTGGAATTTCTAATGTGGGATGCTTGGGATTTCACCAAGTAATTTGCCAGGGAATTGACCAACAAAAATGGTTCAAAGATAGTTCAAAGATCATCAAACAATGGATTGGCTTAAGGGAAAACCTACAGAAAACCAAAGATTTTCACATGAAATATGAAGTTTTCCATAGGTTTCCTGTAATTTTTCCCTTAGACCAATCCATTGAATCACCACCACCGTGCCTTGCCATGTGTCATTGGCAGTTCCTCAAAAGTGAAGCGCCAAAGCCTGGGCATGTCCATGAAAATTCCACAAGGAATGATGGATATGAATGGATACGAATGGATGTGATGGATGCATGTTAAATCCAACATAAATCCTGATTTGGATGGCGTTTTATTGTGGGACATTCTCCTTCATTTTGTGGACATGCTCGTTTCTTGCCAGCAATATCATTTGCATGAGACCAACTACGCGCAGCTGAACCTGACGCACACACACGCACATACCCAGCACTTCCTTTTGGCTTCGCTAAGCCGCTAAGCCCATTGTGCACCGAGTCTCTGTATAGTCTGGGGTTATATTTCGCTGATGAAAGTGAATTCTCCACTTTCTTCACACCAGCTCCTTTCCTCAAAGATTGGTTGATACTGGACCGCAACATGTTGGAACCTGGAACTTGAAGGTTGTATGTCAAAAGGCGGTTGCATGTTTGTCAAGATTTGCCGGAACCAGCATGAGCCGCGCAGTCTAGCTGATTTCACAATCAGGTCCTAGGCCAAAACCAGACTACAGGGCACGCTTCAAAACACTTTCTTGGTTAAAGCTATATTATCTGCAGCAAGGACATCTATGAATGTTTGTGATTGAGAACCCTGAAACTGATGATGTTGATGTTGCCGTCAAATGCGTTCAAACATGTTCAAACGCAACAATCTGCCAAGTTGCCTTTGTCAGGCAAGAACCCTCTCTTCAAAACATTGTTCCATCATTTTATTTCTGACAGCGTGCCCCATGCACTTCGCCTCTCGTGCGCCCGCCCTCTCTCACGATTGTTGTCTTTACACCTTGGGGACTGCAATTCTGATCAGAATTCGCGCATTCTTGGCAGCGAGACTTCCATCCTGTCAGGGTGCCATTCCTTGATTTCTCTACAGAAAAGTGCCGCACGTAACTGTAGACTGGCCATTTCAACTGCCATGTGCTGCATGCACCGAAACTAAATCCCACATGCCGTGGCCCCCCTTGCACCGTTGCCCCGTCCTGGTGCAAATTGTACATGCCCATGTCTTTCCTTGGTCGCCAAAGGCTTCGTCACATGAATCAGGTTCCACTTCAATCTGACCGCCAACGATTAAAGCACATCTGCGAGCACTGAAACATCTGAAACCAGGAGAGTTCTCGATGTCTCAAACATAATCTATACTGCCCATATATATAATATATATATATATTAACTATGATATATTAGTATATTAGTATAAATTGTGCCATAATTATGTTGATGATATTTAAGGAACTTTAAGGCCATCTCATTCACCAAACCATCATTCCTCACAAACCATCCAAACACATCCAAACTGCATGCCACATCCAAGGATCTTATAGTCCCAAATCATCTCAAGAGCTCCGGGCCGTGTCCCCTTGGCTGTGTGGAATGCCTTGCCACTCTCGCCCACCACAAAATCCGTGCCAAAGGTGTGTAGCCTCACTACGGCGTCACGCACATCATCGGTAATGTCGGCCACCTCCCAGCCATATGGCATCTGAATGCGAGTCTTCTGCCCTGCCGACTCTCCACCCTGATTCGGAGGGGTAAAGTCCAAAGCTGCATAGTAATGGCCATTGAACTCCACACTGTTGGCTCGTTGTTCCTCCGAATTGCTGAAGATGGCGCTCCAAAATACCATACCAACATTCAATCAATATAATTCATACAAATAATCAAATCCCCCAAAAAAATACTCAGGGACCCAGTTCTTCCCTGATGTTCCAGTGAGACAACCCCAAAACATCATCGACTCACCATTCTGCCGTCGCGCCGTCCTCGGTGATTTGGGGCTTGTCGGGACCCCGCACGGCTGGTGGAGGGATTCGCTTCTCTTCGAAGGCCTTCTTCTTGGGATCTGGGCGACGGTCGTCTCGGCGGTCGTCCCGGCGACCGTCACGGCGGCTGCGGCTGCGGTTGCCACTGCGGCCACCGGAGCGCCGCGGTGGAGGGCTATATCCTCAGTGTTTTCACTGCCATGAACCAATCAAACCTATATAGTTGATCATGGGTCTTGAAGCGTTTTCAAAACCAGTATTTGTGGATGTTGAAATGGCTTGAAAAGAATCAAGAAACAGCTCTGTTCAAGGGTTTATAGGCCAAGGGCCTGTGTCAAAATGCTGATAAAGTGGTGAACATCCAAAACCTCTTTCTGGAATTTAGATGGGATGGTGGCAAGTGGGGCCAAGCTACCCTTGGATGCCCTTGGATGAGATGGTTGGCCTTGACTCCGGACTACAGTATCCGTGCAAAACTCATTCAAATTCAAAAAGAACATGTTGAATAATGTTGATGTCAACCTTTAATTCATTACATTGGCCAATGGGTCAAAGACATGTTCATCACCTTGGACAAAAGATCAGCTCTTTCCAACTCTCGGAATTTGCTCCCCACAAGAAAAAATGTTCTCCTCATCCCCATTCCTCCCATTCCCAATTATCTCCCATCAGGAGGAAGGCACGACTCACCGGGCTGCGCGGCCGGTCACGCCACGACCTGCTCATGCTGCGACTCCGTCCGCGACGCCCACCGCCACCGCCGCCACCGCCGCCGCCACGACGTGGCGGGGAGCGGCTCTCCCGGCGGCTCCGGCTGTCGCCTCGACGAGGCATGGCGACACGGTGGGGGGCAACACGGCGAGTTGGGCCCGGCGTCGTGGCACTTCTTGGGCAAAAACAGCGGGCGAAGCAGTTTTGATGTCTGGAAAAGTAAGGCTGACCAAATATCAAAAAAAATCTCAGTAACATACGTGCAAATCAGTGCAAAAGGATGTGGGATGTCGTTTTTTCCCTGGCGAACTGTGAAACAAATAAGTCAAATAAGTCATAGGTAAATCGCATGGGTGGCATGACCTGTTGTTCGGAACGCCTAGCAAGCAAACAGGGCCCCCGCTGGTCATGCACAACCACACGGGCATAGCGCTTGTAGACAGCTTTGAAGCCAATTCCCATGAAGCCTCGAAGATTTGAAGCCCAATGCCCTCCCCTGGGATCACTTTTTTTTCCCACCATGTGTGACTTTTTTACATTTTGTAACATGTTTTGTCCAAAAATGTGGCAACCCCCCGGAAAAAAAAAATCTGGCGCCAAGCAGCCGATGGTGCGCTTTTGGCCGTCACCCTGCGCCGCTCCACTGTATAGTAAGCCACTTTTTGCAGGATATGATATGAGATTTGTCGGGATATTTTGTAATTTTCCCATATTATAGAAATATATGTTTTGAAATTACTTGACATTGAACTGTCATATTTGAACATGTCTTTATGGTGTATTTCGTGTACATTGATGTCCCCGGCAATTCTTGGCACACCAGAATTATGAGATGAATTACTGGCAACACCGAGACAAATGCTGATCATTTTTGTTGAACCTTGAAAATGTGCAGAAATATGTGGAAAATCTATAGCTATCATCCCTGGAAATGCCATCTTGGGGCATCTTTTTGGGGTTAGCCGAAAAACACCCAAGGGGATGATCATCAATTAGGGATTCTCTTTCGCCAGTGTGGCGTATCCCAATGCCATAAACCACCCAATCACATCCCCAAAGGTGCGGGAAGATTCTTGGGTTGACCGCCCCATTGATATTGGAACTCTAGAAAAAATATTAATGCCTCAACCTGCTTTTCAGATGTAAGTTTTTCCAATTGTTACAATACATTGTCCTTAAATGTCCTTAATTTTTTTGGCCAAGGACAAGGCCCCAAATTCCGACCACTGACATGGGGGTTCACCACTGTGCGGAGTCCCATCCGGCGCGTGTTTCATGCTGCCTTTGTTGACAGGCCCACAGAGGAAAGACCCAGCACATCCAGAGCCGTGAATCTCCTGACGCTGGCTGCAGACATCTGACATGCTGAAAAACTTATCCACCCTAAAAAAACAAAAAACATACACATGTGTCATTGAATTGCGATAACCAAAGCAATGTGCTAATCATGGATCCAACTAGTATTCTTTGAGATCATCATCTAAATCAACAAGATACGACAATCACAATATCAGCTGAACTCGCGGAGCAAAGTGGTCATAAAATGGGATAGGTCACACTGGGGCCGGCGGCATAGCGCAGAATGATCGGTTTTTACAGCAAGTACACACTGGTTATGACTAACAGTTCGCCATGGAAAGATCCACCCATTTTTATAGCTAGGTAAACCATCTATTTCGATTAGGGCCATCATTGTCCATGGCTATGTTAGTCATAACCAGATGGTACTACAGTTACTACATGTTACTACCAATATCTACCAAACCTGACTCGATCGACTGCATCATGCCGTCGTGGCATGGGCACGGGTTGTGAACAGACTGAGGAGCCGAGCCGTCCATCGTGTTTCACCGCCAAACCCAGCTGATTGGGCTCAAAACACCTCAGGGGATGTCCAGCTTTAAAGTCTCAGCCTTTTTCGAAAAGATGCAAAATTGGGGCACCAAACAGGTGATTCCTGGTGAGATATCAGAATCCGCCTGTTTTTTTCCAGGGACCCAGTTACCGTCTTTTGGATTTTTGCAGGGCTCAGCTACTGGCACTTGCAATGCACCATCATCCACCTTGGAAGCCGCGACTGGCCGCGGCAAGAAGTCATCAATTTCTGGTGGCATCATCCTGGGGGATGCCGGGGGCCCCCACTGCATTTTGCAGCACTTCGAAAAGGTACAAGTCGGATCCTTGGAGGCCCGGGACAAGGCCCGACAGATTGGCTGATGCCATCGGCCGGTTGAACTTTCCCAAATCACTTGGACTATGACTGGTTTGGTCAAAACATGCAAATTGCACAAGGGATATCGTCATCCCACCATCACTAGGATTTCCTTGCATATAGTCACACATAGTGATTGGAGCCAGTGATGCGCTTAAACACGGCTGTTAAGCCACACCTTTCCCCCTTGCATGCCATGGGGGCATGTGCCTAATGAAGTAATGTAGATTTTCACGATCCAAATATGGGCGAACAGCCCAAGAAAACATGTCATGTGTCCACCTTATTTGACATTGCATACCATGATAAACCCGAATAGCTGCAAGTATGGTGTCGACTAGAGTCTTAGGGTTGGTTGGGATTCTCAAACACGATTTACCCTCTCTGAGGGTAACCATATATTAAGCCATATTCAACTTATATTTATAGCTGCGGTCCAACCCATCAAGTGCCAGGCTTGCGAATTGTTTTTCAAGGATGGACAGAAATCCACGGGTGGAGGGCTCCAAGACCTCCATTTTGAACACCACGGTGGAGCAAGGTGAGGTTCCCTCGGGATACCCTCTGGTTATTTAACATAGCTATGGGAAATCATCATGCTATTAATAGGTAAATCATCATGTGTATCATCTAGAAATGGGCCATTTTCCATAGCTATGTTAAATAATGTATATATAATTATATATATATATTTAATTAAATATGTATATCCTTGGGGGGATGTAGCATTACAAGCGTGTGGAAACTACCAAGCAGCTTTTTTTCCCAGACGTTTCTGGTGTTTTCGCAGCATCAAATAAACGGAAGACCCCAGGGACCCCATACCTACTGTACTAACGACAAGAAACTTGCTGGTTAAGTCGCCATGATTCCAAAGGCGACTTAGGCCTGTCATTGAGTTGTACATTCTTTGTTTATACCATCTGGTTATTTAACATAGCCATGGAAAATCACCATTTTTAATAGGTAAACCATCTATAAATGGGCCATTTTCCATGGCTATGTCAAATAACCAGAGGGTATATATATATATCCAAACGCTGTAAAAGTAAACTGTTATAAATTATATGAGTTAAATTAACATACACAAATATTAGAACCGTCAATACTCATATGCCAGGTGGATCACATTAATTAACAAACCAAACTATCCAAGCTGAGGTGAATCATCTTTTACAGTGGTACACTTTGCAGTGACGTCGCACTGAGGTCGTTATAGTTCACTTCTCCAGTTATATAGACACAGCATGACACAGCTGAAAGAAAACCCCAGATCAAACCAATGTACCTTATGTTGTAGTTAATGGTAGTGATCCAGGATACATCCTCAATGTACACTATAGTGTACCCTCTGATAACTTAACATAGCTATAGAAAATCACCTTTAGGTAAACCGCAGTAAACCATCTATAAATGGGCCATTTTCCATGGCTATGTTAGTTTACCAAAGGGTAATATAGAATGCAACCAATTATCCAGGATGATCTTGATATAATCTTCACACAGAACAACTTTGGAGCCTGCACAGCATAGTAGCGTTGGATCGTGCGGACCACCACCTGCTCGCACTTGGTGGGGCTTGGTTCACCCCAAACAAATCGCTGGGACACGGTGGTGCTCGTCCACCCCGAAAGTATGGGTATAATAAACATGTCCCAATATTATTCATACCCTCTGGTAAACTCTCACATAGCTATTGAAAATCACCATTTTTTATGGGTGGGTAAATCAACGATTTCTATGGCCATAAATTCAATAGCTATGTTGGTACCATTTTATGGGTGGGTAAATCAACGATTTCTATGGCCATAAATTCAATAGCTATATGTTAGTACCATTTTATTTTATGGGTGGGTAAATCAACGATTTCTATGGCCATAAATTCAATAGCAAACTGTTAGTTGACCAAAGGGTAACCAGATGTTGGTCCATCAAGTTCGATCTAAAAATCTGGAAACCGGGCTTACCAACCGAGGACAACCACCAATAAGGGCCCGCTTGTTTAACGTCCATTTTGAGGGTCAGCTTTGGGGGGTGCTAGTTGGATCCCACTTAATTATATATACATACATGTATATGGATATATAATGATGTAATGATATATGTATATATATATATGTGTGTGTGTCTCTCTCCCTCTCTCTCTCTCTATAAACCCTAGCTATAGTAGGCATAAACCAACCATAGTGGTCACAGAACCAACTATGAGATTACCCTCCGGTAATTGAACGTGGCAATTGAAAGCATCAGAAAAATATGCAAATTTATGATCTTCCCATAAAACAACAAAATCATTTCGAGGATTTTGCAACCTGCCACGTTTGAATCCTCATGATGTCAGGCAGCCTCCGCAACACTCTCGGACATCCGTGCGGATTGCTTGGCGGCCTCGTGGCTTGGCCCGTAGTTTGGGGCTTGATTCTTTAATTTACAGTAGTTGTTCAAAAAAAAACACGTATAACTATATCATACTATATCCATAAGCCCTAGTTATAATAGTTATAAACCAACATAAACCAACCATACTGGTCATCCAATGTATAACTAGTTCGAGATAGATCTTCCTATTTTCCGTGGCTGGTACGATGCAAGTGTTAGCTGCTACCCTCCACCAGTCCGATGCCTCATATCTTCTGGCTGGAATCCCAAGAAAGAGGCCGTATAACAGCCTATAATCCATCGATTGTCATTTATCAATTTTATCCCCATATCTTTTGTAGTTGAATTGAAAGCATTACAATGACTGATGGTTAGGACCCTATATGTAAATCCGTTATAACCAACCAACAATTCAATGCCCATTTCAGGTCCATAAATTGGAGGTACCTACCAGATATAAGGCCTATGTAAGGGCTAAATTTCAGGAAATATACCTTCAATTTCTATGGCTTTATGCGCTACAGTACCTCAAGTTTACCTGAAATGGCCTTATAATGAGGTTATATGTCATTATACAAACCCCTTACAATGACATATAGTATAGTCATTATAACTACCCTTGGTTTCAATGGATTTTCCCATGAAAAATATGGGGCTTTCCTGTAAATGCTCCCTTAAACCAATCCATTGATGGTCGGTTGGTCATTTCCCGGCGCGCCTCCTTCACCGCCTGTGGCGCTTGCGTTGGCATAGCCTGGCCCTGCCACACCCAGGCCATCGCTTTGCCGGGCACCGCACCTGCAGTCTCTGTCTTCGTTCAACAAGGTGATGCGAATAGACAGTGAAGCCATATTTTGGTGATAGAATTGCAATTATAATATTATGACCATTGTATCACCATTATTGCAACATAGTGTACATAGTGTTTTTTGAGTTAGACAGTGCTATATGGTGATATAATTAACTAGGATAACTCAAAATACACTACTATAACACATATAACTATATAAGATAACTGAATATATGATTCACATATCTGTTGAAACAGATATGGTAACCACACATATATATATATATATAAATAGTAAAAATGGGACCTTGATGGCTAGTTTCTTGGGAAACGTCTGGGAACATGATCTATAAACGCGAACAAGCAAGGTGATGCCTTGCTAGATGGGTCACTGGGTGGCACCGCTTGGTGGGATATGGTCATCCCTCCGTCATTAAGCATTCCAAACATAATTCGTATGCAAAAATCCTGTGAAAATGGGGGATCCATACCCCTTTTTATTATATAATGGGTTATAAGTTAAACTTGACCATGGCACACACGAGCAGTGTTCAAAAGTCTCTGTCATTTCATAATTATACTGGTTAAATAATAGGGATTCCATGGACTATGGTAATCCCTGGGTTAACCCTCTATGTAATCGTCAGCCAACAAGGTTTTTGAACACTGCTCACATGGATTTTTGTATATAATATACTAATATATACTACTTCTACATAGTTTTATTGGCTCCCCAATAGAACGGACTAATATTGGAATAAATTGCGGCAGTTTGCGGCATCTGTTTTGAAATACTGAACAAACAACCAAAAAACAACTGGTATCGTTCAACATCTGCTCAGTAAATTGAGGTAGGATATGTCTTGGGTCCAGTTCTTGGAGAAAATGCTTCAACAGCCCAGAAAGTGGATGAAATGGAATGAGTTGATGATATGAAAGACTGGTCATCTCCATGGAAATAGCCTTGCCACTTCTCATCGCTCCACTAAGATTTTGATAGATTTTGCTTGCATCTTGCTGCTTTGTTGATCCCCTTGCGAAAAGAAATGAGTGGCAATCCAACCAGGATTGCCATGGGGATGTGACTAGTTGCCATGGGGATTTTGCCACAACAAACTGCCATGCTGTTGCTACCAAAAAAGAACAACATCTGTTGTCACTGTTGTCGTGTTGGCGTTACATTTCATGATTTCATGATCGATTAAACTTGATTAACCATGCAATTATGCAAGCAAACTGTGACATATACCGATCAAGGGAACATGACAAAAATCACAGTGCCACTAATCTCTCATATACCACTGAAGTATAGCTCAAAGAATGGTACGATTTGTAAGTACCTTAGTGCTATTGAACATGTTGGGAGGCGCTGCTAATCGGACAACTTATGGCTCGGAAGAAAAGTGTCCGCAGGTCGGAAGTGTTAAGTCCAAGTCTTACGCACCTCTTCATTTCAACGTGGAACACCAAAATGAATCAACATGACCAATATCATAAGATTCATTGAATAATAGGAGGCCCGTATCATAATAGGAAACCCACACACACACATTACAGTACAAATGACCCAAAACCATCTAAGGTACGTATATATATATATATATCTATATATATATATATCAAAAGTACACAAATGACCCAAAACCATCTAAAACCCATATCAATCCACAGGAAAATCGGAAAAATCAGAGTCCCAAGTCGAATCGGACCGGTCTCCCGACCCATTTTTTTTCGGGCGCCCGGGCTACTTCTCACCAACCAGAGCGGTGGCAGATCCTGTTCTGGAAGCCCCACAGCCTGATCCGCCCCCAAGGGCCATTGGACCATGGCTGGGCCAGCAATCCATATGGGTGGTTTTATATGCTTTTATGACATTGCTCTAACATTACTGGTGCTTAGTAGGGAATGGATGGGAATGGGGGAATGGTGCACCAGTAAGTAACATTAATTACAACTGAAGGCCATGAAGAAATCAGTTTTTTTTGGACTTTGGAGAACATCTGCCGAAAAGTAGCACCATCATGCGGAAAAAAACACTGAAAAATCATGCAATGCATGTTGCCGTCACAACAAAACTGCCATCTCCTGTTCCAACCTCGAAAAAATGGGAACATGTTCCCTTTGAAGATGATTTGCCATGGAAAAAATGGTGACTTCTTTTAGTTGCAAGCTTAGATAGCTAGTTGAAGGACACTATATATCACACATTAATTTCTCATAAACTCTTGATGATTTGTTGTCGGTTAGTTCATGTTAGTTCTATTAATAAAATATCCAAGATTATCCAAGTAATGTCATTCATGGTTGGTTCAGTCCGAATCTATGGTTGGTCAGAATTAACCATCCTCAGTCATCGGTGTTGTTTATGGCATTGGGTTTACCGCATGAGTGCTTTTACCACACATTGGGTCCTGAAATTGTTGGGTTATATATATATATATATATACATATATATATATGCCATTATCATTGTCCCCATGATATTTCCACGTATTATAATACATATATATATATATATAAATATATATACTGACACACACACACACCAAAAAAAACAAAAGAAAACATGTTGAACAAATCTCCATAACTGCTGTATGGTCGTCTCAAATCACGGTGGTGAAGCAGGTGCCTGTGCGGCTTGCACTGGATGCAAGGGAGCATCGAAAGCCACTGCCACCAGTCCGCTCTCCGTGACCACCAGCGCTGGCCCTTGGGGCTTTCCACAGCACCAGCAAATGTGCAAAAGATTAAGATGGGTATGTTGGATGATTTTTATGGGTAGCATGGCATTCATACCCCCCCAAAATGGATCCGGATATATATATACAGTAATTTCTATAAATATATATATATATAATTAGGGCCAAATATGGCCAGATACTAATCTCGAAATGGAACTGCACCCTCAAGAAAATGCTGGATACCCCATACCATCTCCAAATTACTTCAATTCTCTGCTAGTGCTGAAATCGGCTTAACTGGCATCATCTAGAATCTAGGACTATCTGACTTGACAATTTCGGCAAATTTTGGTGGGATACCGATGCAGGGCACCGATTCATCCTCCCATATTGCTTCATTCACGGCCGCACGGCCGCTGGGGGCAGCGCGGCCGTCACTGCCAATTACTCTGCCTAAGTCCCAAGGACTTTGGCACAGCACCAAAACATACCATTGCTGCAGTAGAAAAGACACAAACAAATGGACTAATGCTGGATGTAGTAAGATATCTATCTATCTAATCTGTCTAATCTATCTATCTATCCATCCATCCATCCAATCTATCCAATCTATCCAATCTATCCAATCTATCCAATCTATCCAATCTATCCAATCTATCCAATCTATCCAATCTATCCAATGTATCCAATCTATCTAATCTATCTATCTATCCATCTATCCATCTATCCATCTATCCATCTATCCATCTATCCATCGATCCATCCATCCATCCATCTATCCTATCCTATCCTGTCTATCTATCTATTTTATCTATCTATCTATCGATCTAATCTAATCTAATCTAATCTATTCTAATCAATCTATCTATCTATCTATCTATCTATATATCTATCTATCTATCTATCCATCCATCCATCCATCTATCTATCTATCTATCTAATCTATCTAATCTAATCAAATATAATATTAATCTTATCTAATCTAATCTAATCTAATGTTAATCTTTTCTTATCTAATCTATCTAATCTATCTAATTTATCTAATCTATCTAATTTATCTAATCCATCTAATCCATCTAATCTATCTAATCTATCTAATCTATCTAATCTATCTAATCTATCTAATCTATCTAATCTATCTATCTATCTAGCTATCTAGCTATCTAGCTATCTATCTATCTATCTATCTATATATCTATCTATCTAATATGTTTAATCCATCTAATCTATCCAACCTACCAAACCAATCTAGTCTATCTTATCTACCTGATCTATCTTATCTGTCTAATCTATCTAATCTAATCTATCCAATCTATCTGTACATTCCCCCCTATCAAATCTATCAATTCTATCAGATCTATCTATCCGTCTATCCATCTACCCATCTATCCATCTACCCATCTATCCATCCATCCATCCATCCATCCATCTATCTATTCTATCCTATCCTGTCTATCTATCTATTTTATCTATCTATCTATCTATCTAATCTAATCCAATCTATTCTAATCTACAATCTATCTATCTATCTATCTATCCATCCATCCATCCATTGGTCCATCCATCCATCCATCTATCCGTCTATCCATCTATCAATCTATCCATCTATCTATCTGTCTATCTAATCTATCTAATCTAATCTAATCTTATCTAACCTATCTAATCTATCTAATCTATCTAATTTATCTAATCTATCTAATCTATCTAATCTATCTAAGCTATCTAATCTATCTAATCTATCTAATCTATCTAATCTATCTAATCTATCTATCTATCTAATCTATCTAATCTATCTAATCTATCTAATCTATCTAATCTATCTAATCTATCTAATCCATCTATTCTATCTATTCTATCTAATCTATCTAATCTATCTAATCTATCTAATCTATCTAATCTATCTATCTATCTATCTATCTTTTGTTCTTTCTTTCTTATCTATCGATCTATCTATCTAATCTAATCTAATTTAATCTTATCTTATCTAATCTAATCTAATCTATCTATCCATCTATCTATCTAATCTATCTAATCTATCTTATCTATCTTATATATCTTATCTGTCTAATCTATCTAACCTAATCTAATCTTAATCTTATCTTATCTAATCTTATCTTATCTAATCTAATCTGTCTGTCTATCTATGTAATCTATCTAATCTATCTAATCTATCTAATCTATCTAATCTATCTAATCTATCTAACCTATCTAATCTATCTAATCTATCTAATCTATCTAATCTATCTAATCCATCTAATCTATCTAATCTATCTAATCTATCTAATCTATCTAATATATCTAATCTATCTAATCTATCTAATCTATCTATTCTATCTATCTATCTATCGATCTATCGATCGATCTATCTACCTATCTATCTAATCGTTCTAATCCATCTAATCTATCCAATCTACCAAGCCAATCTAGTCTATCTAATCTATCTAATCTATCTAATCTGTCTCAATCTATCTAATCTAATCTAATCTTAATCTAATCTAATCTAATTTAATCTAATCTGTCTGTCTATCGATCTATCGATCTGTCGATCTATCGATCTATCGATCTATCGATCTATCGATCTATCTATCTATCTATGTTATTTTTCTATCTATATTTCGTTCTTTCTTTCTTGTCTAACTCTATCTATCTATCTATCTAGCTAAGCTAAGCTAATCTAATCTAAGCTAATCTATCTATCTATCTAATTATGTGTTAAGCTGTGTGCAATATATATATAATTCTATATGTATGTTAATAAATCCTTGATCTGGGATCTAATCTATCCGCCTCAACTTTCTTCCAAACAGCACTGGGGTTGACTATGATTGACTGAAAGTTGGCGCAGCTCGGCCCTCCTTTTTCTAAGCAGAGCCTGGACTGTGCTGCGCCCCAATGGGTTCGTAGCCATTTGGCTCCTTGGCACGGCTTTCGGATTGATGGGAGATAACCAAGAGTCACAGCTGCCGTGCCCGATTCTAAACTCTAAACCATCTGGACCCCATCAACCTTAAACAAAAATTATTGGTTATTGGTGAGCATAACCACATGCTATGTGTAGATTGAATCACTGTGAACAATCTGAGAAGGATCCACACTGTATGTGGAAGGTGCCAACAGCCAATTTGCATCAAGCTGCGGCTGAAGAGGGGCTGTGCCTCGCGGTCTGGTGAAGATTCTGATGTTTGATAACCCCTTTGTTGATTAATGAGGGGAATCCTCCCAAATGATGATGATGATACTAAAATATACTAAAATTGTGTTTGACCCCAATAAAACATGGGTTCATTAATCCGCGGGTTGCATCATTTTGAAAAGGACAAGAATAGGCGCGTTTCCTTCTGCAAGCCATGAAACTGACTAAGGAAAAATCTTACTTTCCGAATCTAGCTGAGTGAAAAAGAAACATTTGCAAAATTCAAGCTCTGGGTCTGGGTCAAGCACTCTGCGCTCCCTCGCGCTTCGTTGGTTTCGAAGCAGGTTCCCTGCGCAGCTCCCAATGCTTAGTTCCGCTGGTTGGTTAGGGTCTCTGCATCATGAATTGATGTATAGCCTAAACCCATGCAACCATTCCGCACTAATTAAGTGCATACAGCTCAAGAGCGCCATACAACACATAAATGACATGCACATTCACATTTAATCCTTTCTTATCCTTTCTTATTTGGTGCCATCCAAGTTCGAAGATTGATTGGCTCCAAAGTCCAGCACCTCTGGAGTTCCGCTTCCAGTGGTGTCGTTATCTGGCACCGAGGCAGCAAACAAAAGGCTTTGAAGCATGTCAAACTTTCGGAACCCAACAAATCCAATGGTTTATCATCATATCTTCCCAATTATCCAATTAAAGTGGATCAAACTTACCATTTAAATTGGGGATCATTAAGGGGTACCCATGTCCACATCCCATGGTATCCCTCAAAGCTTCCCGGCCAACGTCCATGGCCTGCTGATTCGCTGTCCTTTCGCTCCACCTTTGGAGGAGGGATCCGTTGAACAATCGATGCCAGAACCGTGACCAGAGACATCACCTGGGCCGCGTAACATGGGGATGGGCTGGGTTGGCCCCTTTTTTGTCAGAAAATGGATGAATTGGATTCGGAACATCTGCGGGAAACATGTTTTCTTTTAAAACTGAAATGTTTAACTTTGAATGTAAAGGGGTTGCCCCTATCCCTTGCGATTTAATCGCAAGCTTGGGTGTGTCTGAAAATGGGATAAAATGGGTATATACCGTATACCCACCGAATTGCAATTTTGGGAAGGAAAATGATGATCGACACGGATCGAACACTTGTTTTCTGGGATCCTATGTTTAGTCTTGAATTAATTATCCATTTTGGGGGGGCTGAGAATTGAGAAAAGTGACCCATTCCCAATGGTTCTGCCAAGGCGCAACCAGTGCCAGAACCACTCCCAGCCACCAGCCTCAGTGAAAACTGGAACAAAACTGAGCTGATTCCCTGCACACCAGAGCCAGCTGGGCTGCTGAGTGGGCGACCTCTTTGCCCAAGGTACAACCTGACTGGGAGCAGATTTGGAATCAAGAACTGCTGCTCACGTACCCCTCCAAAACAAGATAAATTCTCTGGCATGTCTGGCAAACCTTTAGGGGTTTCTGTAAGAGCCTACCATGAGGATCACACCAGAAAGCTGCAACACCCAGCGGGAAGCCGATGGAGGCTCCAACGAAGATCTGCAACAGGCTGTGCCTTGCTGGAGTTGGAGGCACGGCATCATCCCGTGGCATCCCCCGTCACATCACCAGGGTGGTCACGAAGCCACGAACCGACGATGTTTTATGTATTTGCTACTAGGCTTCTTTTTCATAGTTTCCCTCCAGTGCACTTATAACATCTTATAACATAGATCTGGAAAATCCATTTTGTAGATCAGGAACAAGGGAAACAACCATGGATTTCCATAGCTATAATAACCACTAACATTGAGAAAAAGAATGACTTGCTGACTCTGTGCCAGCTTGTAAGCAGGGAACTGAACAATGGCTCGGCCACCGATATTCACTGCCAGAGGTCCCCCAAAGCGAGTTCGCGATAGCATGACCTGACGGTCGGGATCTCTGCTTGAAGTGAAGCAAACAGTCTGACTGCTGTCGCAGCTAGAGTTGATGTCTGGATGTAGCAGCTTTCTGCAAGCCCAAGGCACGCAAATGGCGACAAGCCTAGGTTAGTCTACAGCCACAGCCACAAAAGTTGGGACGGTGGATGGGTCCCTGGATGTCCCTGGTCCCGGTCCCTGCTATCCCTGCTGTTGTCTGAGTTTGATCAAGTGGCCACACGTAGACCAAGGGCACAATATTTCTGGCTTCAAGGGGAGCAACTTTCATCCCTGGCAAGTCCTCGGTGACGATGGTCATGGGACCATGGGATGTTTTTTTTTGGGGGGGGACTTTCACCGGTGCCAGTGCCACGACTAAGACGCATGACCGAAATACCCAGATCCTCTAAGTAACCATAAAAATTGGCATTTTACGCCATATGATAAGTATACTTTCACCAAATGTTATGGTTACTTGGCAGGTCTAAGTATACCCATAGCCTATAGCCTATAGAGACGTTCTATTCAACATCGGCAAATATGGACCTTGGCGCCACCCGGTTCCCAGGACCCACTTTTTCAATCTTTTTCACGCATCGGAAAAGGATAAATCTGCAATATTATTGGTATTGACGTAGAACCTCCGGATCAAGACCTTGCCATCACAGCAAGAAACCGAGTCTCAGCAATGAATGGTGACATCCTTTATTAAATTTACGTGCACAATATCATCAAGTCACTAAAATAGGTTGGTAAAACACTAATAAAAAAAACATCCCCAATTTCACAAAAAAGTGCTATGTTTACATACCATTCCCATGTCATGGGTGGTTTATGGCCTTGTAACCACATATAGTCACGACGGTCACGTCACCGTCACCACCGCTCCGGCGGATGCAATGGATCCTGTTGCTCCGGACGTCTGGGATCATAGCCCAACAGCTGGAAGTCCTCCGAATAGATCCCGGCGGCCTGGGAAGCAAAAACCGGGAAAATCTTAACCGGAAACCATGGTTTTTACCATCGAATACAGGGGTTTCCTGTAAATGTTCCCATCATCCAATTCTGTGATGTATACTATTTGATGGATATGATATGTATGTATGTATGTATATATATATATATATTATATATATATACTATATATGCATATATATGCTGGTTGGTGGTGCAATAACCATCTTGAAAAATATGAAAGTCAATGTTATAGATAAGAAAAATGTTTGAATCCACCAACCAGAGATGTGTATATACTAATATACACTATGCATTTATCTATATTTATGTATTTATGTATAGTTTATGTTATATGTTTTATATTATACGTGTACTTATTTCATCTCGATTCCACCATGTCTGACGCTTGTTGCACAATGTCTTGCCTGCTCGGCCAGGTTTGGGGTCCACTGCAATCGCTTGCGAAAATAAATCCAGCTCGATTGCTCAGCTTGTCCCCACTGCTCTCGGGGATGTTCATCAGTGGGCTTGATGTGTGGAAAACTGGGCAGTTTTTCACAGTAGCTGTAGCTGGAACATAGGACTTTTGCCAAGGTCTCTAGATCTTCCTCCAGGATTCCAGCGATTTCTCTGAGGGAATGATCATATGAATCACTAACCTAAAATAAAAAAAAACAGGCCACACGGGGATGATGGCCCGAATCCTAACCATGATTCCAGTCAGGTCGCAGTGAGGTCATTATACTGTACCCAGATTTATTCAACCATGGTTTTTCAATCGTTTTTCATATCAACAAAACGTCTTGCTGGATAGTTAGATGCATTCTTTTCACAAAGAAATAGCATCAAATAGCACCATGCAGATCCATTTTTTGGGTGCATCCCAATCATCCCATGGCCCATCTCTCCTCCAAATGTTCCATGTGCAGAAACATCATTTTCTGCTGCCGCCACTCTTTTGGCGCCGTCTGCAAGAATTCGCTCACCGGAATCAGGCGCAGCAAATCACCAAGACCTCCAGATCTGGAGAAGCTGGTGCCATCAAGGTATGTTTATCGATTAAAAAAACACCATGAAGTATAGTATTTATCTGGTTGGTGGTATACCTACCCCTCTGAAAAATATGAGTTCGTCAGTTGGGATGATTATTCCCAATATATGGAACAATGAAAAATGTTCCAAACCACCAACCAGTTATAGTTAATGGGGATTTATATAGATACATGATGATACATCCAGCAAAAAGCATCAAACAACCAAAGTTATTGGATGTTATCAGAGCCCTAAACCAACTTAGCTAACTGCGTGGCACCATCTTGTAGTAGATTCCCTGAAATGGATCTAGAAATGATGGGTCCACTCGGATATTTTTTGGATGGGCAGACAAAAGTATATAATATATACTCATAGATTCCCTATTTCTGGTGCATGAATGTGCATTAACCAATGGGAAAATATCTCTTGTCTCGCTACTGTAAAAACTAGAGGGGATGTTAGGGGGATGGGAAATAAGCAATCATTTTCAGCAAATCGGGGCTAACGCTACCAATCTAACTAACTTGATCTCGTAATCCAAGTGGTAACAAAAAATGTTGTGCTTCATCTTTGAGGGGGTCACTATAATTGATCAATCTAATTACCATCCGGCAATCAAACATGGACATCGAAAAAAAAACAAATAAACAACTCATATTATAGATGATTTATGACGATTTACCAATAAACATGGATAAGCACACACCTATCATCCTATCTATATATATATATACACATAAACTGTATTGTCCATCGCTACGTTAAATATAACCAGAAGGTAAATCGAACCGCGCGACTCAAGGGATGGCTCGCCGGCCAAACCGGCACACGGCCGTCAATCAAGCGCTCGGCTTTGGCCACCTCAGGCGCTCGCGGTCATGGCGGTCATGGCCAGAGAACATGCACCAAATGGGGGCACCATGTTCGGAAAATTACTGTTTTATAAGCATAGAAAGGGAACTATATCAGTTGTTGGCCAAATTGGTTTATAAAGTTTATAAATATACTTCCCAGTTACTATTTAAGCAGTCATTCTGATAGTTTTGAGTTATTGTTTGCAGTAAAATTGGCTAATTGGCAACGGTTTCCATTTATGGATCAAGCATTGAAAAGATTAAAGTAAACTAAACATTCAAGTTGTCCAATTTAAATCGCAAGGACTAAGTTGGACAGGCTGAACTGTTGTTACAGCAATGTGGTAAGCCAATCGCAGACCATCTGAGACCATCTGGCAAATTAAATGAGAACAAATGGCTGGTTCATTTTGGGATGATTCCCTAATCATCATTTGCAGTGAGGCAGGTCGTTATGAAACTGCGATCAATGATGACCTTTGAAACTTGGGATGCCCAATTTCCATTTCCAAAGCCATCAGAAATCGAAGACTGTTTCACCAACTTGTACTCAACTCAGCGGGATGGAAGTGCTGCAAAATCTGCGAGTGGTGCGCTTCAAAATACACTCTGGTAAACTAACATAGCTATGGAAAAGCATCATTTTAATATATAAACGGTCCATTCTCCATAATTAGCTATGTTAAATTACCAGAGGGTATCTCCGAATTGCCTTTCCAAAACCCCTCCGAAGCCATCGTCACACGCATGAACAGTTCAACCATGTTCAACCCCAACCATCCCCAGGCCAGTGCCTCCAGGACAGTGTTCAGAGCAGCTTTGCCAGCCAGCAACAGTTGCACAAAAGAGACAAAACTTCCAAAATCGGAGAGTTCTTGTAGCGCTGCCACCGTATCTTGCGCACCCAGGTCTGTGCTGTTGAGCGGCCGCTGCAAGGACCATTGAAGTGGAAGGAACACAGTCAAACCTGGGATTTTTGCGTGGAGCAATTCCCATGCAACGAACAACAAGGAAGGAAAAGGATAAAGAAACTTCAGTTTGACAATTTGACCACCAAGAAAAAAAGTGAGAGCAGTCGAAACTTCCAAGAGTTGAGTGATCCCAAAAGAGAGGCTTACTGGTGATTCAGCCGCCTAAGAATTCTAAATCAATCGAGCTTATTATCCTCCGTTTCTTTGATGGAAGAATCGAAAAATCAGCCGAAACCATGGGACAAAAACATAAACAAACAGCTTATCAAACGGCGACCAGCCGGTCATTGACGGCTTCATGGTTTAATAGCCTCTGCAAATGAGGGCTTCTATGACAGGGGAAGCAAACCCCAAATCATCCATTCAACAGTTTTGTTCATCAAAAAACCATCCATTTTGGAGCAACCCTCATGCCAAGGGTCGCCAGCCGGACGCCAATCGACTGAAGGGGTTTCGCACCACCACGACAGGAAGGCGGTTGCGACCGGTGGCACAGCAAGCACCACAGAGGTGTGGGGGCAGATAGAGGTGGCTGTCGGGGAGCAAGGAGCCACCGGTGGCAAACAACAAACGGGAGGTGAATTTCAGGGACCAGCCCACCTGGAAGACTCTCCGGATTTCATTCGGTTGGGATTGAAAAAAATCCCAGTGAACGTTTCTTTTTGGGTCCCAAAAACCAATACATGTTGGCTAAATTATAGATGAAAAGCCGATCTTGAAGTCCTGGGGCATGGTGTTTGTATGCGTTCATAATTTGTCATATTACCATAGTAATTTGTTCGATGGATCTGGAACATCCACCATGTTAGATCCCAAAAAAGATCCCTTTCTTACAGAAAGCCTGGATTTTCCATGGGATTTTCCATGGGATTTTCCATGGTTTAGTTTATCGCTGGTTTAGTTTACGGCAGAGAAAAAATCACCAACATGGTAAAAGCTGGCCTTTCCTCAAGCAAATCTATACTGAATCAGATCCGAGCGTCTTTGGAGGGCAAGGTGGCGTTGTGCCCCAGCAAATTCACGTCATCAAGTAAAGTATTGAAGAAGGATTCTGGACCACCATAGTTCACCTCATGGCTCTCCAAGGGGAACGTATGTTTTATCAAGTCGACATGTTTTTTTTCTTGATTCATCTGGAGAACATTTTCCGCTTGGCAATATTTGGCAATCATTTTTTTCTCGTTAATGGTTACGTGTATAATTTGTCGACTCAGAGTTTCGATATTCATACAGTATCTTTTCTTGGAGGCAACTGGCCTCTTTTGCTCCTCATAATTATTATTGCAATTTGTCCTAAGCTCCCACCAGCTATCTATGCCTTCTATGACCTCTATGACTTCTGAGTCTATCATTTCACACACACATACATACATACATACACAACATTACATAACATTACATTACATTACATTACAATACATTACATTACATTACAATACATTACAATACATTACATACATTACAATACATTACAATACATTACAAAACATTACAATACATTACAATACATTACATACATACATACATACATTACATTACATTACATTACATTACATACATACATACATACATACATTACATACATACATACATGCATACATACATACATACATTACATACATTACATACATTACATACATTACATACATTACATACATTACATACATTACATACATTACATACATTACATACATTACAT
>Ga0126342_10003218_pt1 | contig 26745 bp, 25 predicted proteins | sample Cyp1metagenome_FD_92528 | JGI IMG/M metagenome (GOLD analysis project Ga0126342, IMG submission 92528) | Coral microbial communities from Lord Howe Island, Old Settlement Bay, Australia - Cyphastrea 1 metagenome | ecosystem: Host-associated > Invertebrates > Cnidaria > Coral ...
CAAGATGGGCCCACATTGCCCGCAAGATAGGCCAACATACGCCAACATAGGCCAACATAGCCACACAATGGGCCTACATAGTTGGGCCCCTGGCCGGCTGTCGCGCGTAAGCGCTTAAATAACTATATGTACTATATGTATCTGTAAAACATTCTACAGTAAAATTTGAACACTCCATGGCCCATGGGTCTGGCAAAGGCCGATACACCTGCAGAGAGCCAAGGTTCCATAGTAGAAGCAATAGCCAGTGTCCACGCCTTTTCATCGCATGGAGTATCAATGGGAATATAAGTGAGGATGACACACCAGCGGATGGGATAAAAAGTATACGTTGGATGATATTTATCCCATCCTATGAGATGCCTTATAAGTTGGAGGATAAGAATCTACGTAACCAACAAGATGAGGTATGGGTACCTGAATGATGATGACTCAGCGGATGGAATGGAGTAGCTCTTGGAAAGACAAACCTACATTGACATTGGCAGTGTAACATCTTCAATATCAAGACATTAAAACAAATCACGAATAATTGTTTCTTGAAACCGTGAGTGTCCAAAACGACGGAGATGCCTTTCGTTGCTCCTTTCAAATTTCAAGCTGGATGACATTCAGCATCCGCATCAGAGGTTCCTCCCCAAGAATTTGATTTCTGCTATGGTCCACCGACGGTGAAAGGAGGGTATATAGGAGAGGTGAAAATCTTGGGCTAGACCCCTCCGCCGCAAAATATTGCTACGATCGCCAAACTCCGCGCACTTCCAGCAAACTTCGCGTGGAAACAGGCACAAGAAACGAGACGAGTCTCACAGGCCTGCACCGGTGGAGAGGACACTCACACCCAGGGTGAGGATGAGAAGTGAGAGCAGCGCACCCCAAATGTCCAGGATCAGAAATCTGGCGAGAGCCGGGTGGCTTCAAAGCGACTGGGAATAGCCGGGTTTTCAAAAATGGGTATGTCTGAAAATGGGGTATACCCCCAATTATAGCCATTTAGTAGGGATAATTATCATTAACCATTGGGTGTAGGGGTACACTATTTTCAGACAAACCCAAATGGCACGAGCTGGCTGACCCCCCAAACGCTACAGTGATTCATTTTTAGAAGGAAAATCATCGTGGAAAATCGACTATCATTGTGAGCTGGCTTCCGATGTTCCCATCACCACTGCGAGAGTTCATCCATCAACAGGAAAACGAGTTACCCTCTGGTCATCAAACATGGCTAGCTGAAAAATCCCACGAAATAAATGGATGGTTTTTTCATGGGGAAATCCTCGATTTCCAAAAACCTGGATTTCCCCATAGAAAATTCCAGCCACAAGGCTGCGATCACACTCTGGGAAAGTCACATACAGTAATGGTTGCTGCACCATCTGCCAATGTTGAGACAAAAGCTGCTAAATAGACATTTTTTCGCTCTCTTGCGATTCCTTGTCATGGTTGCCACAAACGTCCATCCCTCCACAACCCTTGCTTGTTCCCCGTTCCTCATAAAGCACTTGTGGACAGAGATGGGCTATACCCTCGGCTATAGCCGCTGATAAACTATATAACACTATAGACTATAGGTAAATCGATGATTTACCTATTAAAAAAAGGTGATTTACCATAGCTATGTTACCTTACTAGGGGGTAACTTTGTGAGTTTTTTGTGGAGCCTGGGACTGGGAAACCCCAAAATAGTTACCCGGTAGCGAAACCATCTACTTTCTCAGTGACAGCGGCCTTGCTACCATCAGCACAGCTTGCGCCTCAGAAAATGGGGATTACCGGTGTCATCAAACATGGCTAGCTGGGAAATCCAGCTTTTAATGCGAAAAACATCTATAAATTGGGAATTGTCCATTGCCGTGGTTTATTACCAGGTCTCCACTGATCCCTGCGTGCAGTAAACTCGTCAATATAAGAAACCATGCCCAACATTACCAGAAATAGGTGATACAAACCATCCTCAAATTACTCTCAAATTGGTGCTGTACTATTCCAATTACCACATTACATCTGAGTGGTTTCACTCCAGAAAATCATCCCGAAACAACCCTCACAGTGCCCTCACATCACTTAATTTTTTGTGGGTATGGATCAAAAGTTACCCCAATGAGTAATTAGATGCTTAATGTTCAACATATACCCTCTGGTTATGACTAACATAGCCATGGTTCTTCGATGGCCCATAGAAATAGATGGTTTACCGGTTTACCGTTCTTAATAGCATGGGATCTTTCCATGGCGAACTGTTAGTCATAACCAGAGGGTAATACTAACATCTGTGATCCCATTGGGCCCCAATGGCTCTGGAAAATCAGAGCCCAGGCGCAGCCAACAGGCCAATGAAATACGGGCGCGCTTTCAGCGCGAAGCGGGTGGGCGGCAACGTCACCGCACCCGCATGCGGTAGAACCATCTCCTGGAACTGTTTCTTTCAGGTGGCCAAAGATTTCTGATGACTTCTGGAGGATATGTTTCGCTGAAAATAGGATATGGGCTGATATGGGTTTGTCTGAAAATAAGGTACCTGAAAATCCTTTCCCGTGTAAAACGACTACTTTGTATAATTACTCCCATTTTCAGACACCCATCCAATTAAAGGCAAGGTCAATTAGGAAAAATAGAAGCGACGGTAGAAGGGACGGTTTTGTGTAGTATTTCTTATCATCTACCTCTTGGTTGTTGAAATAAGGAAACCCTCTACTAATCACCCAACCCGTGGGAAAAGGACATCTATGGGTATGCCCCCCAAAGGGCAATCTTTACACCGAAATTCCGGGAAATTGATGATCAATCAAGGGATGAATCAGGGTCGCTAATGTTCAGACAAACCCAGATGGTTCTCCTGTGCCTAACTGGAACATTTGCCTCCAAAATCCACCATCAAAGAAGGTGAAAGTTTGGAGGATAAATTTACCGAAGATGGTTTGCTTTAAGTTCAACATGTTGTGCCGTTTTCTGGGAGTACAATACCATGTTGAAGAATTCAGAGGTGCTGGCCCCAGCCTTCCCACCACTGCCGTGGGGTTCGGCAACTTCTTTGAAACCTGGGACGTCGAAAAGGGAGGCTCCATCACCAAGAAACCACCAGTGCAGAAGATGCGTCCAGAATCCCAGAATTGTTGGGAAAGAATTGTTGGGAAACATCTTTAATCCGCCCGCACCGAAGGTGCCGAGGCGTTTTTGGTGTGCACGTATTAAGCGGAAGCAATTGCAATAGCTATTAAGCTTTAGCTTGGGGGGCCCTTTATTGCTCTAGAATCCTGTGTCAATCCTGTGTTTTTCATTCTTTTTCCACGTTTTTAAAGGGACCTAAAAATCGGCTAAGTTGCCGAACTTGGGCTCAACATGGCCCAACATAGGCCCAACATGGGCCCAACATAGGCCCAACTTGGCCCAACATAGGCCCAAACATAGGCCCAACATGGCTCACAAAAGGGCCAATATAGGCCCAACATGGGCACAACATCGGCCCAAGGACATGGGTCCAACATAGAGCCCAACATGTACCCAACATACCCCCAACATGAGCCCTACAAAGGCCCAACATAGAACATATATGGTTTTATTGGAACTTCGGAGCTACAGTAACACTCCTGTGTGCGGGCGGTTGTCGTCGCGAAGCGACCAGGATATATTATCCATCATATTAGATTCGTTATATGTATATCCATATGTATTGTATACACTATATCATACATCTACTGGTATTTATTTATTTATATATGCATTTGTTTATTTATCTATTCATTCATTCATTTATTTTTTGTTGTGGCAAAAACAATCATGGTTTCTGGAATTTGTTTGCCTTGAATCCACAGAAAGAGAGGGATGATCTCCACCAAAGGTGGAAATGTGGTTGTCAAAATTGCAATTGATGTTTGATCTTGCGATTTTGTGAGTGTTACCCTCTGGTAATTTAACATAGCTATTGAAAATACCATTTTCAATTGGAAAATCCACTATTAATGGTCATTTTCAATAGCTATGTTAAATTACCAGAGGGTAAGTCATGGTCATAGTAAGAAAGACATTACGATAAGAACAAAGATTATAATAATGATAATGAAAAAAACAACAAAAAAACGAAGTGTCTGGGGATTATTTTCCGCTTTGGTATGTTTTGGTATGTTTTTGTTGGATGTCCTGTTCTGTCCCGTTTCCTTGCTATTTGCAGCGTTTTGGAGCTCAAAGCTGCCATTTCTACAATATTTGCATTAGTTTGTAATTCAAACCTTTCATTCGCCATGGTATTTGCTTGCAGCATATTTTGGTGCTGAAACTGTTCATGTTGCATGGTATGTTGCAACATTTTGTCAGCTAAAATGTCTCATGTTGCATGGTAGTTTGCGGCATTTTGCAGTTTGAAACCTTCGTTGTGCATGGAGTTTGCAGCACAAAGTTTCATTGGGCTTAGACACTTCAATTAAGGTTATGTCCAATTGTTTAAAGATTTCTTGAAGGTTTGTTTTAAGGTAGTATGAGATTCTTAAGGGTTGGTTTAGGCTTTATTTGGGGTTAGTTGAGGGTTTACTTGGGGTTGGCTTAGGGTTTACCAAGGGTTGGCTTAGGGTTGGTTGTGGGTTTACTTAGGCTTAGTTAAGGAACTATTTAGGGCTAGTTGAATGTTTTTTAGGGTTGGCTTAGGGTGTATTTAGGATTTGTTTCGGGTCTATTTAAGGTTGGTTTAGGGTTTATTTTGGTTGTGTTAGGATCTATTTACCGTTGGTTTTGAGGTGTTATTTAGGGATGGTTTAGGGTATATTTATATAGGGTGCGTTTGGGGTCTATTTAGGGTTGGTTTTGATTGATTCAGCGGTTAAAAGAGTTGCTTTAAGGCTTTGGAGCGTGTTGAAGCTTTTAGTTAAGGTTCGGAAGAATGCAAACAGAAAAAAAGGTACAGAGATGTACAGAGAATGTGTTCAACAGGTGGTTTCTTCGGTAAGCGCAAAATTGAAGCAGTAAGGAGATGCTTTGGGGGGACAAGGCATAGCACCTCCCCAAAAATAACAGAAAACAAAAGCAGATGTTCTATTGTTTGGCATCGTTTTTTCCCTGTTTGTTGTGTGATGTTGGATTTCGTCTCTCTTAGTGTTTTGTCTTACTATAATTGTACTGTGTGGTTGTTTGCACAAAGTTTGCAGCATATTGAAGGTTGAATCTCTGATGCCCAGTAAAGGAGCAGAAAAGCAAAAGCCGAAAAGCAGCACAGCGGAAGCAGAAGCAAAGGAACACGAAAGAAAAGGCAGAAAAACAAAAAACGAAAAGCAAAAACGCAGCAGCAAAGCACAGAAGCAAAAAAGGCGAGAAGCAGAAAAGCGGCGAGGCAGGAAAGTGGAGAGGCAGTACAGCAGAGAAACAAAAAGTAAGGCAAATCAGAAAAGCAAAAGGGGGCGGAGAGCAGCAGGGAAACATAATTATTGACAAAAAACAGGCCCTTCTAATAATGACAAGGATAACAATAATAGACGATAAACGACGGCGACGACGACGACAAGAAGAAGAAGAAGAAGAACAAGAACAAGAACAAGAACCAGAACCAGAACAAGAACAAGAACAACAATGTAACAACAAGCATAATCATATTAGTAAAAAACAAATGTAATTATTATCAGAATATCAATGAAAATAATACCAGTAGCAACCATAGAAATGAAAGAACTATATATCTGGTAGTGCAGTATACCCTCATCATCGTTAACATCGTGATCATGGTCGTCATCATCATCATCATCGTCGTCGTCGTCGTCATCATCAACGAAAACAACATACCCAGGTCAGGTCACACCGATCCCTAGCCCCAATCCCTACCCCCAACTTGGCAAAGGAGCGGGTGGGGGTCGCTGGTACTTCACCTAGGACCCCCTTTGAGCCATAGTGGCTGCAACCAAAATAGCAATGGGTGTGACCCGCTCTGGATGCCCATTGGAAAACGGGCTTTGAAATAAGATAACCCCAGAACGGGATGGTTTTATGCTAGAAACGAAGCAAGCATCTTTTGGCTTCTGAATGCCTGAATGTTGCCCCATGGCCCGTGCCCATGATTTCTGTCTCACCGGTGCCGCCTGAAGCGCCATGTTGCACCGCCAAAACAACAAGCGAATGAGATACGAGTTTGTGCCAAAATGTCAAATTTTCCACATGGCAAGTGAATGGGAAACATCATCAGGGGTGCCCTATAAATTCATATAGTAATTAAACAGCCAGTGCCAAATCAAGAGTATTGTCGCTGTTTTGAATCAAAAAGTCTAGCCCCGTCCTTCCAGTAGCTAACTTCCGTTCCAGTAAAAGAAGCTCAACAGACTCTGTCGCACTGCAAGTAAGACAAAACATACCCACTGTCCTAAGTTGTTCTAAGCTGAAAGCCAAAAACTTGAGCCAAGCGAAGGGATAAAGTCTGCACGACATGATTCAAAACAAAAAGCAACCGGCACAGACCATGCTTCTTTGTGTCTGTACATGTCTACGAATACATACATACATTACCTTACATTCCATTCCATTCCATTCCATTCCATTCCATACCATACATACATACATTAATTACATACATACATACATACATACATCCATGCATACATCCATCCATCCATCCATCCATCCATCCATTCCTACATACATACATACATACATACATACATTACATACATTACATACATACATGTACATATATATGATAAATCGGATAGATTGGATAGATAAGATAGATTAGATAGATTAGATTAGATCTAGATAGGATTAGATCTAGATCGGATTAGATTAGATCAGAAAAATAGATAGACTATATAAATTAGATAGATTAGATTAGATAGACCAATACATACATTATAATGTGGCATCTTTCTTACAGCACATTACATTACATTACATTACATCACATCACTGATTCACATCACATCATATTACACTAAATTTCATTAAATTCAATCATGCCATATATGTAAACATATGATCTATCATTTATCAGTTACTACAAAATCATTACTAAATATAAATATGTATATACATATATATTGCAAATTAAATGCTGGGTTAAATTCCATAAATATACATTTTACATCATACATATATCACATGTTAAATATCATGAATGATACATCATATATGTAAAACAAAAACATATATTATATATCATATATTTTAATTCATACATTATGCAATTAAAAAATTAAAGATCATGTACTACGGATTAGATAGTGTGTTAAAGAGTAGATACTTTATGTTATATATTATATGGAATAAAAGTGCTTAATACTTCATTGTTTGGTTTACATTGCATTATAATATTTAAGTAGTTTCTACTATATTAACATATATCATAACATAATTTACTATAGAATATAGTTCATCGCAGTAAATCATAGTGTATTGTATTATGTTGTATTCTAGATCATATTATATCATATTATATCATAGTATACTATAGTATATCATAGTGTATCATAGTGTATCATATTATCGTATTATATCGTACTAAATTATATCGTATTATATTGTATTAATTATACCATATTATATCAAAGATCATGCTATATTATATCATACTATATCAGATTATACCATATTAAATCATACTATATCAGTGTATTTCAAGTTACATCAAAAGATGCTCCATGGTATTACATTATTGTATCGTATAATATTGCATAGCGCACTATAGTATATCACAATATCTCATGGTTTAGTGCAGTACAGTATGGTATAGTATGTTTGTACATTGAATTATGTAGCACGTTGTAGTAAATTATACTAGATTTCACCGATGTTTACCGCACTATTAGTACTAAAATATCTTATATGTTGTTATACTGTACAATCTCAATGACATAATCTAAACCCACATCATATCATATCACATTGTAAATCTCATCATATCATGTTATGTGAACTGATATCAGCATATCACTTACGGGGTCTTAAAAAAGAAACAAAAAAACTTGCCTGAACACCTGTAATCCATTTACATAGGTACATGCATTTGTGTATTCATTGTGTATATATATATTCTATGTATAAGCAGTATATGCATATACCTATAGTATATACATATACATATATATATACATATGTATATATATATATATACATATGTATATATATATATATACATATATGTAAACGGGCATAACGTGTTTCACCGCCCCCACCCAGTGTTTTCAAGTATTCTATATGTGCACGTTTCAGAGATGTTGTGCATGTTTCAGAGATGGTGTGCACGTGTCAGAGATGTTGTGCACGCTTCCCAGCAGTTGTGCACGTTTCACAGAAGTTGCGTACGTTTCACAGAAGGTGTGCACGTTTCACAAGCCTCCGAATGATGTTCGTGTTCAACTGCATTGGGGCGACCAAACACGTTCTCCTGATATAAACATATACACGTATATACAGACAAATAAACACATATACACGACATATACACATATACGCATATACACATATACACATACTTACATATATACATATATACATATACATACATAGATATACACATATAGACATGTATACATGTATACGTATATACATATATACATAGTTGCATGTATTTACATATGTTTACATCTATTTACATAATTTAGATATGTTTACATATATATATGTATATATATACAAATATATGTACATTTAGATATATAGATGTATATTTATATGTATATATATAGATGTGTATATATATATATGTGATATGTAATATAATTATACACATTTATACATAAACGCATTACAAATTTGGACATGTGGTTTTGAGCCCTGAATTTGCGCAGTTGACTCACAGCATCTCACACCCGTATATGTACATATCACATATGTGCTACGTTCTATAATTCGCACATATGACATATATGACATATCACCTATATGATATCTACATTATATATGGTTCACGTCACCTACATTATATGTAAAATGACAGATTTGATATATAAATTAATGTATATGGTTTATTGTATATGCATTGCATATACATGTAAATATATATATATATATTTACACAGTGCATATGTAAGTATGTATATATATATACATATATCACCTATATATATATTATATATATATATACATAATATATATAATGTATATATATATTGTATATAATTATGTATATATAAACCATCTATATATATAGAGAGAGAGAGATGGTATATATATAGAGAGAGAGATGATATATATATATATATACATACGCATGTATGTGTGTAGTATATTTGCAATCGTACGAACATCAATGGAATCTGCAGCCACGGCCATGTTCCGCGCAGCTGTGCGATGCTCCTTTAGGCGCCTGCTTGGCAGGGCTCCCGTCGAGTCCACGGCCGCCAAAAAGGGACCTCCGCTGAGCGGAAGATCCCAAGTTCGGCACATGGGAGACATGTGGGGGTTTCCATAGGAAACTGCGGGGTACCCCCATGACTTGTGGATAGTGTATATTTCATGGAAAATCCATGGAAAATGGATGATGAAGCTGCGGGGTACCCCCATGACATGGCCGGAAACCTCCATGTCGAGCACTGGATGTCTGTTCAGAGATTCGGATGGAAAGTTACATGGCAATCCATCCAAGCTTTCGGGGACTGGGCAGCTGGCAGTGTCAGTACAATGTGGTCTTTTACTCTGTAGGTCTGGTTTGCCACGTCTTTGCTCTCAGACCGGTGCCCTCTGATGCTGCAAAGTCAGGGGAGCGCATCGTAAGATCTCCAGCTGTTTGCACTTGACGCATTTATTGGATGAGTCACTAGATTCAGGGTAACTTCCAGGCACTACAGAATATCCGGATCCAACAGTGTTGCCAATACTCTCCTCCAAGCTGGGCCTGGCTGGTCTGGTAAAAAATGGCTGGAAGACAAGTCATTGGGTACCCCTTTACCCTTACGAAAGGCATGGTTAGTCTCAAAATGAAGCGCTTCATCTGTGGACCTACCATGCTTCGACTGGGTCGCCCTTGTTTCAAGCTCTTGACACTCCTCTGAGCTGTGCAGTTTTCGGACCATAAGGCACTGGGCTGAGTGGAGCTGCTACAGCAGCTTCTTGCAGATGAATTGGGGCACCTTTTGTATCCGGGGGATATCAAACGCGGCAATGGGAAATCACGTGGAGCATGCGTTTCTTTAATGGACCATAGGTTTCAATACTAAAATGGTCAAATTTCCAGGATTTAGGGGGTACCCCTATTTTGGGAAACCCCCATCTGTATTTGTGCTAAAAAATCACATCTCCCACAGCTTGAGGGTATGCCGTAACGATTGTCCATTGCCAGATCAGAGTACAACTTGTGGTACTTGCATGAGCATCCTCTAAACGGAACTGCCTGAGAGATGATCAATGAATTCAACTCATCGCGGGAGGCTGCCCCGGGAGGCTCATCCAAGTAGGTGCCACAAAGCGCAATTTGAAGAGCTCCCAAAAGCCAAAGCTTCCCGAAGAAAATCGCCATACAAAATCGCTGGACTTTGGCGTTCTGCATCTTTTTGCTGGGCTGTGGCGAATTTTGCGGTTTCTGGCTTTTGGAAACCCCCAGAAGGTGGAATGCCATGCACTGCCGCTTTCTTTGCCACTTGGGCTCAAGTGGGTCAAGCCATTAGAAACGCGGCCATTAGAGACGCGGGCTTTGTGCCTCGGCCTGGGAGATTCTCAGCAAATCCTGTGACTCGATCTATCCAGATGGCCATGATTCAAGATTTCACCTCACCTAAACTTCAAGTTGCTTGACTCAAGTGGTTCATGAAGGTCATGCTCCTGATTTTTGCCAGGCATTTCGAAAGGAAGCAACTCCCAGCTGGAACATTCGGAGGATCATCTCCATGATGATCATCTCCACTAGGCACACGTTCGAACCGCGTTCAAAGATTTATCATTGAACTTATTCTAAAAGCTCAGAGGAACCTGAGAGGTAAAGATCGCGCGCGGGTGGCATCTTGCAATAATTTTCGAGCACTTTCTCGAAGGTCCAAGAAGGGTGCTGCATACCTTCATTTAGGCCACCGTGATTGCCAGATGGTGGCAGCAGAGGCACCAAATGTTCTGGCCATTTGTTTGCAGATACGTAAGCATTCAAACTTTGGTGGTGAAATTATTTGGGGATGCAAAATTTTGGGTTTGTGTTCTGGTTGGCTATCCAATCCAACTCCTTTGGACCCCCAATTTCCGAGGTTCGCGGATTTCGATGGTCGCTATTTTCACGAACCTTCTTGGTTTTTCGTGGGTTCTAGTAATGACCCATACAGCCCATTGTTTGCCGATACCCCATCACAAGGAGCATGAACCTTTTCGCTGCAACCCTGACGTTGCTCCGCGTCTGACTTCAGGTGGCCATGAAGATAAAGTTGATGCTATTACCCCAATCAGCATACTGTTCATAGGGGGCGGCGAATTTTGATCCCTTATGAAGATAAAGATGATATAATTACCCCAATCAGCATATTGCTCATAGGGGGTGGCGAATTTTGATCCCTTATGAACATAAAGTTGATGTTATTACCCCAGTCAACATATTGTTCATAGGGGGTGGCAAGTTTTGATCCCTCATGAAGAAAAAGATGATGTTATTACCCCAATCAACATATTGCCCATAGGGGGTGGCAAATTTTGATCTCGTATGAAGATAAAGATGGTGTAATTACCCCAATCAACATGTTGTTCATAGGGGGTGGCGAATTTTGATCCCTCATGAAGATAAAGTTGATGTTATTACGCCAACCAAAATATTGCTCATAGGGGGTGGCAAATTTTGATCCCTTATGAAGATAAAGTTGATGTTTTTACCCCAATCAACATATTGTTCATAGGGGGTGGCAAATTTTGATCCCTTATGAAGATAAAGATGATATAATTACCCCAATCAACAGATTGCTCATAGGGGGTGGCGAATTCTGATCCCTCATGGAGATATAGTTTATGTTATTACCCCAATCAACATACTGTTCAGAGGGGGTTGCGAATTTTGACCCCTCATGAAGATGAAGATGAAGATGATGATGATGATGATGATGATGATGATGATGATGATGATGATGATGGTGATGGTGATGGTGATGGTGATGGTGATGGTGATGATGATCATGATGATCATGATGATCATGATGATCATGATGATCATGATGATCATGATGATCATGATGATCATGATCATGATGATCATGATGATCATGATGATCATGATCATGATGATGATGATTATGATCATGATCATGATCATGACGATTGTAAGTGTGGAGCAACGTCCGGGTTGGGGCGAACTTTTTTCAAACATCAGATCAACACGTAAATACGACGGTCAAAGCTGGGAATGGAATGGATTACTTAAAAGCTACCCACAGGATACGTGTCTAACATGGCTGGGAAATCCATAAATCCCATGGTTTTGTTCGATGTTTCTTGGGAAGATCATCGAACTAAATGGGTACATATCCATTATCATGGAGTTGATTACCAGGAGCCAAATTCTCTGCTTTCAACAACATTCTTTAGAAAACAAACTGCAGCCTTCGGGCAAATTGACTCACTTGGTCGAAAATTTAAAGAATGGATGGCAAGTGATGTGTGTTTTTCTTCTAGTTCAACCCGGCAATAAGAAACACAAAAATGATAGATCTAATAGATGATTTACCTTCTGATACTTTTTAGGAGCACGACATGCAGATTGATTAAAGCTGGGCTTGCAAATGGGTCCGTCCAGAATCGCGGTAGTCCCCCCATCCTATGTGTTTTCGCCCAAAATTTATCTCCATCTCCCCCAAGAAAATATGGCTGGTGCAATTTGGGGAGCAACCACCACCACCGACACCACCGGATCATCTGTGTGATCCCAGATCATAGCATCATCCCATATCATATCATCCCAAGCAAACACTGACAAACAACCATAATCCCAAACCATCCAAAAAATCCCATCGTCATCTTCACATCTTCACCTCTGGGTAAAGCTTAATTTACTCATCTGAAATGTTGGTGAAATATTGGTCTATTCTGGGAGACCCAATCCAATTCCCAGGTCTTTTCATCCCAGCAACTCTCATCACAGAAGGTCTTGATCACATCATTCACCGTCAATTCCTCATGATATTTCCCGGACTCCGCTTGCAGACGTTGCAGGCCCTTCTCTGCCATGGATTCGTCTAAGCAAGCCAAGTCGGTCAAGGAGGCGAAGGCCTTCAGATCTACCTAGGAGATGTTTTTTTTTGGGCCGCTGGGGTCACCGATACCCGGAATGATATGGAAATCTGTGGGTTTCCAAGTTTCCGATGGAAAATCTAAAAACTTGACTCGAGTTTTTCCCGGCTGGTTTGATTTTGCGTTGCAGTCTTTCCTCTTTCTCTGAAGATTTTGCAAGGTAAAAATAGGTGAGTTCTGGGTGAGTTCGTCCAGAAAACGTCAACCATTTTTGTTGCCAACGCTCACCAGATACTTCTTCGAGTGGCTGGTTTCGAGCAGGATTCCCAGTGCGGTTGGATTCGGTTCTCATTAGGTCTAATGCCCCTTTCAAGATGATTGAATCTCCGGGGGGAAGGAACTAAATACCCATGCCTACTGCATAGATTCATATGAAATCCCCATGATTGCTGCTTATATCAGATTTTGTCGGCTAAACCCGTATTGCAAAACCATTTGACATCAGGAATCAGATATGCATGGTTTGTTGTCGCCGTTTTGCCTCATGAGCTATGCATTTTTGGTCTTATCGGTATTTGCCACCAAACCCCCAAATGATTCCTGCTTATATCAGCAGTTTTCCATATTCTTCCACTAGACCTTCAAATCAAAACAAAACTTTGCATTTTTTAACTCAAACAAAACTTTCCAGCAACTCACGAAAGTAAATAACACAATAAATCAATAGATGAATTAAAACATTGCACAAAATAACATAACGTACCACAAACATGTGAAAATATGTAAACTAAAGCTAAACAACCAGGTTTATAAATAACACCATTAAAAAACATTATAACTTGAATATACTTAAATAACCAAACCAGGTGACGGATCTGCATCCGATCTCGCAAGCCCATGCTTCCACCCGATCTTGGGTCTCTGCAAAGGGCGCGAGAAGGAGAATTTCCAAGACCTGCTGAAAAAACGGCTATTTTTCATAGGAATCTCGTGGGAAAATCATGGTAAACTGATAGGAACTGATGTAACTCACCAAGAATTTTCACTGATATCATGGAAAAAGAATGGAAAAACAATAAAAGCCAGGTTGATGAGTTACTTCATGGCGATTTAAGCCCCATGTTATGGGGTGCATTTCCATGAAATATGGAGATCAAAATCTAGAAATTCTGGTTGGGTGATTATCATGTATGGGGATGTAACAGGGATATACAAGCAACAGTATTATCAAAAGAAAGATCATTTTGGTGTGCCTGAAAGTGGACTGTACCGCAATTATGTGGCCACTGAAGACTGGGAAATGGTGTCTTTTAAATGAATTTTGGGGCACCCCATTTCCAGGTCTCCAGGGCACTTAAGCAGTTTCAAACACTGACCTTTTGGTTGTTAAAAAAAAAGACAGTTGATGGTGTTACTAAAATGTTCTAACGACTTGGATGGGGATCTATTTATAAAAAATAAAAATAAAAAACTTCATCAAAATCCTACCAGTTCAGCAGTTCATGTTGGTTGTTTTTTCCATTCTTCCTAGACTTCGAATGTCCACACCCCCGCTGAGCTACTAATCAGGCCTATCGATGTTCGCTCACTCATCTGTGTATGGATACATGTGCCATGGTCAAAACATGGCATATGGGTTTCCAGGTCATTCCACCATTGTTGGGAATCCTTTCAATTTCCAGACATAAATCCCGTTGAATGGAAACGATTTGGCCCCAAGACCTCGATGTTGGAAGAAAGAATGGCCCCAAGGACTAAGGGAGAATCTGACTTACCATTGGTAAACAGTAAACCAATGTTTTTAAGTAAAGTATGTTTGTTGCTGTAACGACAACAAACAGACTTTGTCCTTAGAAGATAGTACAACTCTTCACCATTACTCGTAAGATGTGGTAGCGGTGGGTCAAAAGTTGGTCAACCGCCATCCCAAGAGAACGATGATTGATGGTACCAAAACAAGCAAAACCAACAGACATAAAATATACAAACCTTTTCTAATATATTAGATAATAACTAACTAACCTAACCGTGTTTTATGGTTCCCCATTTTGGGAAACCCAAAAAAATGCGTGTGTGTGAGCGAGCGAGCGACCGAGCGAGCGAGGGAGGGAGTGAGTGAGTGAGTGAGTGAGGGAGGGAGGGGAGTGAGTGAGTGAGTGAGCACCACCTCCCTTGGGCAAAAAAAAATAGATCGTTGTTCTCGAAAAACAATTGAGTTTGAACCCTTGTTGGCAAATTTCGTGAACTTGAATGCAAGTGAAAAAACACAGGAAACGTTGAGATGTCCTGGTAAACACAAATAATAAACCCGCCATACCCCATTAGACCAATTCTACCATTAGGGTGATATCAAAATCCCCAAAACATGGTGCTGATTGCTGGAACACTTGCATTTTCTACTTGGGGGTGCAGTCCCAGTGAGAAAGGTGGATCTATAACATGATATAACCATAGTTATAGGTCCATCTATAAAATATTATATATCCATTATATACCCATTTAACATAACCATTTAACATAACCATCTATAACAATTTAACATAAATCATCTATATAACATAATCATTTATAACCATCTATAGAAGTGGATCTATAACCAGTTACATCTCCAAATGTTCCTGGTGAAATTGCCATGGATTTGACAAATCCTCACCTCGGTCTGCATGAACACCGCCCAACTGGACTCTGCGGCATGCGTAAAGACCTTGGAGGAAACAGCACTGTCAAAAGAGATCAGTTGGGATAACTTCTAACCATCTACAACCATTATATAACCATCTATAGCCAGAAACTGGGACACTGAAAAGGGACACAAAAAAGGACACCTATGGGTTATGAATTGAAAAAAACAGTTGTTTGTATATAGACTGCCTATTGAAAGTAGTGATTTTCAGTTGCCCGGTCGCATTACCAGAGGGTATCTCTCCATTGGTGAAATCCTCGAAATGCTCCTTCAAACGACCATGTTTTGCCAGTTTTTGACTGTGAACTGCCACAGCACCAGGAAAAAAAACACACAATATACCTAATAATATGTTTATATACAAAGTGTATATACATTGCACATATATATATATATACATATTATATATACATATATATATATATATATACATATATATATGTATATATATATACACACACACGCATACACCTTCCAGATGTATATACATGACGTGGTCCCTGGCCCTACCCCAATGGTATTCCTCCAAGACACGTGCGGACCAACCACCTCGCGGAAGGTCACGGACATGGCATGCCTGGAATTTCCAGAGGAATATCCTGGGAATATCATTGGGAACATACAGACCATTGGGAACATATTGGGACTATATCTCATTATTGGGAATATAAATCGGAACCTCATATTTTTGCGTTTTTCTATCTCTTTTGGGAATATCATATGACAGGATATATAATAAATTCCAAGAAAGTAGAAAAATTAGCTAAATCACTATTTTAGTGTGGTTTTACTTTCTACTTTTTTGGGGTTGTTATAACTCACCAACAATTTTGAGTGATCGTGGAAAACCAGCAAACTGAATGGCGATTTAAGCATCGTTTTATGGGGCCAAATGCCATGAAATATGGAGATAGAATCCAAAAACTGTGGCTGGTTGATGATCATTGCCGCTGCCTATGTTATTGAAATATAAGGGGGATAAAATGGGGATGTAATGGAAATACAAGATAAACTTTTTTATGGTGTTTTATGGGGATACATGTAGTAGAAATGCACAACCAACAGTGTGAGAAAAAAAAAGAAACCAATGAACCCGAATGCAGGCACGTAAAACATTTTTGTGAAACAAATTATTTCAACCGTTTTGTACATTTTTCCCCTACTACCGTACCAGTGTAGACTGTGGAGTGCGACATGGGCTGGGGTGCAGAGTATGGAGTGTGAAGACAGTGAAGACAATGGAGTGTTGAGTGGGGGGTTTAATGTGTAGGCTATGAAGTGGGGATTGTGGAGTGCGAAGTGCCGAGTGTAAAGTGTGGAGTGTAGAGTGTGGAGAGTGGAGCGCAATGTAAAGTGTAAAGTGTGGAGTGCAAAGTGTAGAGTTTGGAGTGTAAAGTGTAGAGTGTGGAGTGCAAAGTGTAAAGTGTAAAGTGTAGAGTGTAGAGTGCGGGGTGTCAAGTGTAAAAGTGTGAAGTGTAGAGTCGGAGTGTGGAGTGTAAACTGCAGAGTGTGGAGTGTCAAGTGTGAAGTGTAAAGTCCAGAGTGTCCCAAATACCGCGCCTGCCAAGCAAAACGACGGATCTTCACCACGCAAACTGACACTCACCATGCCCCACGCCTGCCACGCGATTTGCACGTTGTCATCACCTGACACAGCCCTGACAATGCGATGTGCCAAAAACACGCAGCACGACACGTCTAAAGTGCTGCGCCTGCCGCGCAAAATGAAGATGGACAGGTCCAAAGTGCTGTGCCTGTCACGAAAAATGCAAGTCGTCTTCTGAAAGCCTTGCAAAAGTATTGCGCATGTCACACAAAACGACTTTCGACTGTTTTTCAGACACATGAGAATGTCATGAAGTGCCACGCCTGCCACGCAAAACGAGATAAGAACCGCTTTTGAAACCTTCGGTAATGAAAGGTGTTGCAGCTTACCCCATATCGACACGGCGCCGGCAGGAGAAAACCAGAGAATCGAGACGAGACATGTTGGAGCCTCAAAACGAGCATTTCTTGCGAGACTTCCTCCAACTTTCAGACTTTGTAGCTTCAAAATCGGCGTTTTCCGACGAGTTTTCTCATGAACGTGAAAATGTTCTACCTCAAAATCGATGTTTCGCGCGTCAATTTTCAGCACGTGTCACAAAATGCCACCCCTGCCATGGAATTTGCACGTTGTCACCACTTGACGCAGCCCTGCCAATGCGATTCGCAAGAAACACGCAACACGACACGTCTGAAGTGCTGCGCCTGCCACACAAAATGACGATGGATGTCTCCAAAGTGCTGCGCCTGCCATGAAAAAGGCAAGTCATCTTCTGAAAACGATGCGACAGTACGCGCCTGTTACACAGAACGACTTTTGACACGTTATGAAACATGCTGGCTGGAATGGCACAAAGTGCGACACGTGCCACACGAAACGAGGTTACGCGACGTTTGAAACCTCCAAAAGTGACCACTTTTGCAGCACTCCCCATATAGGCACGGCCATAGCGACCTCATCGCGAACGGTTGCCAACGGTTGCACACGGTTGCGAAGACAAAAGCAGCGTCGAGCGAACATGACCCAACCCTCAGAACCCCAAAGTAAAACGAGAACCCTTCCCCACTGGTTTGGGAAAAAATCAGCTAATCATCTAAAAATGTGGATTTACTGGGATCACATGGGATATATATATATAAATACATTATTTGACAATATATTATATACATAGATAATTATATAATATATAACTCATATACCTCAAAATAACTGGCAAGTTTCATGAATTTGGCGTGTGGTACATGAAAATGGGTGGATGGGCAGCGTAATTTACTGCCATTTCATTGAGAAATGGGATTTGGGAACACTATATTTTCCACCCTGTCTTTTTTGTTTTATTTCCGGGAATATGGTAAGGATGAGGTGTTGCTGGTTTCTCATGATTTTTGGGACCTGTGAAATCCCTCCAAAGATGGCGGGGGAATGGGATACGCCCAAAAACAACTGTCAAAAGTTGCTTTTTGATTCCACTCTCCATGTTCTAGGTCTATTCACCTATTTGTCTGTCGGTCCATGAATGTACTCATATTTCTAGCTATCTTGTCATGCATCTTGGCGCATGACTGTCTATTTCTCTTTACATTTGCTTACAAGGCTGCTGCGTGTACAAGTTCAACAGTAGAATGTAGCCTAGCAGGATCTAGCAGGTATATTTACACGGAAAATCTGTTCTAGAGTGTCGCTTTCAATATCTTTCTGGGAATTCGATCTTCAGAAGTCAGTTGGCATAAAGCAAAAGGCGAAGCAACGATTCTTTTTCTGTTTTGGCAGGACTGGGTATCGTCAAAGGGTTCAAACGAGTTCAGCGCTGACAATTCAGTCCGAGCATTCGATCACCAAAAGAGACACAAATCCTAAGAAGCTGGTCCAACCCAGAAAGGCACCGGCACACCACCAAAACGGAACAGTGGAGCCGTTGCCCGAAGGCAGTGTCATGATCTCCACGGAGCAGTACGCAGCGAGAAGGGTCTGATAAATTGCCAAAGCCAAGACGATCCAGAAGGGGAGTCGAGTGTTGTTGGGGGCAACAAATGACGACACCATTATCTCCATGCCGAAAGTTCCCCAGAGCCATATCGTAATCAACCAGTTCAAGCAGCCAACGCAGGGCTCTTTAGCCCAGAGATCTTCCAGATTCTGGGCGTCGTTGTGGAACTCAAGCTCCGCTGGCAGGAGGAAAGATCGTGCAAGAAGAAGGCGATTGGTGCAGAGCAGGTTGAAAAAGACCACGACGGTGCTGATCAGGTAGAGGGCGTAGAGGACCATGAAAGAAATCCGAAGCATCTCGGTGGATCCATCACACTCGAGCCAACCCCAGTAGAGCACCAGGATGCAAGGCAACAAATGGATACACACCAAACGCATCAGGACATGCAGAATCCCCCAGTGCACATCACCAATTTTGTGTGGCAAACATAGATGTTTGAAGGGTTGCCCCCTGACCTTGTTTTTTTCGTCTTCTGTAAGCCGGTTCCATGGTTTCTTCAAAAACTCTTCCGGCTCAAGCTCTGCGGAACATGGAGCAAACAGTTTCTTCACTACCTTTGCCCCCACAGAACCCAGAATCATGAATAAGAACCTATTGGATAGGAAGGAACCACGCATGTCTCGGAAGTGTTCGTTGTTGGGAAACAAGAGGAAGTCCAATAGCGTCTTAAGGCGGTCCGCCATGGCTTTCAGGGCACGTCAAAGCTTGGATGCAAAGAAATAGCAAATAGGTCACCATGTTCAAGGTTTTATGATGTTTTAAGATCGAACATCACTTTTTGAAGGTTTGAATTCCATAAAGTTGATGCGTTTATGGCAGCAGTTTGCCACATGAATCTTAAATCACTGTTTCAATCATGACGTGATCTCCGACTTCTGAAACCTGGCAAAAGTGGCCCGTTTCCTGCAAAGTTGCGACATCAATCCGCAGCTGGGGTCCAAACTCTGGCTAAGCGCTTGCACCCACCCCCACACACCACTATTTTCCCTGCAAGGCATCATCACTATCATTACCATTATCATGCCACACATAAGCCACAATGCCACATAGTTCTTCACGATGTTTTAAACAGCTAACAGGATACAGGAAACAACTTCTTCCCGCCAAATTCTCCAACTCCAACCGTTGAAGCCACATTGTGCCCGTTCCCAGGTCCAGGCGAGGTGCTGGAAAGCAAGCATATGTCGAGGAACGACTCCTCGATCCCAGTGGATGTTGGCGATTCCTCGTATCCTCTGCCGAGCTTTCAGGATCTCCCCCGCGTCGAGGTCGTCCTCAGCCGAGACTAAAGGCTCCTGTCATTTTTTGGGGCAGCTTCCGATGTTCAGAACATTTACTTATTATTGTGTTTCTATGTATACACATATACATATGTATATATATATATACATATGTATATATATATATACATATGTGTATATATATATATATATATACAAATATGTGTACATATACAAATACACATTTGGATGGATGCATGCATGCATGCATGGATGGATGGATGTATGGATAGATGGATGGATGGATGTATTCATGGATGTATGGATGGATGGATGTATGGATGGATGGATGTATGGATGTATGGATAGATGGATGGATGGATGTACGGATGGATGGATGTATGGATGTATGCATGTATGCATGTATGAATGTATGCATGTATGCATGTATGCATGTATGGATGTATGGATGCATGGATATATGGATGTATGTATGGATGCATGGATATGTGGATGTATGGGTGTATGGATGTATGCATGTATGCATGTATGCATGTATGGATGTATGGATGTATGGATATATGGATGTATGGATTTATGCATGCATGCATGGATGTTTGCATGCATGCACGGGATGGATGGATGCATGCCTGGATGGATGGATGTACGTACGTCGTACGTACCTACGTAGCTACGTACCTAATACGTACCTAATACGTACGTACGTATGTCAGTATGTGTGTCTGTAGGTCTGTAGGTCTGTAGGTCTGTGTGTCTGTCTGTAGGTCTGTCTGTCTGTATGTCTGTCTGTCTGTATGTACGTACGTATGTACGTACAAATGTATGTACACACACTTTATTTATATATATATATATTCACAAATAAATAAATATGTGTCATAGTGGAGACCAGGCAGTGCAGTACCATGGGGGGAGGTCCTGAGACATTCCGACACTTCTTCTTCCACAGGCATCAAACATGGCTCAAGTCATTTCTGTATCTCCATTTTTGTAGGTTCAGTCAGCCCTAAACCACGACCAAATTTCCTACCCCACGACCAAATTTCCTTTGCGGCCCAAATTTTAAGTCTTTGATGCTGAAGTAATCTTAACAAGTCGACTCCAATGACCCAAAATCATCCCAAAATCCAAAGCTGTCCCCAAATCACCATCACCAAACATTTCATTTGGATCCAATGATACTCTATTGTAGTGCATGGTTAAGATCCACCAAGGAGCTGCCACGGCCACCAGGAAACCTAAAAGCATCGCCAGGTGCTGGCGCTCGTGCTCCGGGTCCCGGAACAACTTGTTCCAATCCCAGAAGCCACCCACCACATGGTGCAGGTTATGGACCAAGCTCTGAATGCACGTGGGCTGCTTCCTCAAATGTTGAAACAATCAAGGACTACAAGGACTAGGACTGAAGAAATGGTTTCGGAGTTGCGCTGCACTTTGAAGCGCTGAAAAACAATACCAAGGATATTCCAATTCTACGTGTATGCATGTATATACATTTTTGTGTGTGTGTGTGTGTCCGCGCGAGTGTTCCCGGTTCCCAGTTCGGTGGCCCCCCTCCCAATGGTATGGTACCCCCCCTCCCTCCCAAAACATTTGCATGGTATTTGCAGCATTTGAGAGTCACAGCCTCCCATTTGCATGCTATGTGCAGCATTTCAGAGCCACAACCTTCGACTTGCACCCTTTTTGCAGCAGTTGAAAGCCATATGCTACGACCTACGTGCTGTCCCTGTGGTAACGTATTTAGTATCTATATGTTTCTTTTCTACCGTGTATACCTATATACAAGCCATAACGTATCTATATACTATTCATCAGTTGCCTATGATTGGTGTATTAGCTGTATTATACCCATACATAGAATCTACATACTACTTATAGCGTAGTTTTATACCACGTACGTTTTATTCTACATGTATATTTATATATATATATACACATATATCATATATACACTGTTCTCTATACTCATATGCAGCATTGAAAACCTCCAGAACCCCCACCTCCCACCACAGAGGGGAGAAGGCAACCACACACACTATCTAATCCACCGTACTGATATTGTACTACCTAAAAACTATATAGCAGCGACCCCCAAGCTACAAACATACTTTTATGTATTATATATATTTATATATATATATGATTATATCTATCATGTGTAGTTCTACAATTGCGTGTAGATAGATAGATAGATAGATAGATAGATAGATAGATAAATAGATAGATAGATAGATAGATAGCCAGATAGATAGCCAGATAGATAGATAGATAGATAGATATGCAAATAGCCTGCATTCCAGATGTATGGATGTATGTACGGATGTATGTATGTATGGATGTATGTACGGATGTATGTATGTATGGATGTATGTACGGACGTATGTATGTATGGATGTATGTACGGATGTATGTATGTATGGAGGTATGTATGTATGTATGGATGTATGTATGGATGTATGTATGTATGGATGTATGTATGGATGTACGGATGTATGGATGTATGTACGGATGTATGGGTGTATGGATGTATGTATGTATGCTTTGATGTATGGATGTATGTACGCGTGTGTGGATGTATGGATGTATGGATGTATGGATGTATGTATGTATGTATGGATGTATGTACGGATGTATGGATGTATGGATGTATGTACGGATGTATGGATGTATTGATGTATGGATGTATGGATGTATGGATGTATGTATGGATGCATGCATATATGTATGTGCGCAGTGATAAGATCTGAAGGGGAAGTCGAAAGGATCGCAAAAAACAAGTTGCTTTATGCAAGTTCATGATTTCCAAAATATGGATGTAGCCAACCTGAAATCGTCCGGGTGAAGGACCCACATGAAAGTGGGAATATTACATGTATGCATGTATATATATATATACATTACGCATGTACATATAATATGTATATAAACATTAACGTGTCTCTCTCTCTCTCTCTTTCTCTATGTATGTATGCGTGAGGGAGGCTTTTACCATAGGTATGAACCATTTGCCGACCAGGATACACATCAAACTGCGTAGTCACTTGCAACGCTCAATTTGAATCCAAGAAAAAGCACAAACATACTTCTAGAGATCCTTCCATGAGAAACGGTCCGTCCTTCGACAGGCAAAAAAAAACGCCGAAACCTTGATCAGGTTTCTTGGTCTCCACTAGCAAATCCTTGACAGCACGGTAAACTGCTGGTCGTTCACCATCCAAATCTACCAGGCCTGGAAAATTCAGGGCTGAAAAGGTAACCAATCCTCGTGGTTTTCTGGGCAAATCGTATAAGTGTAAAAATCCGCCGACCCCCTGCCGGTGCGGGGGGAGCGCGCCAAGAAGGAAGTTGCGGTGAGGAAGCACGATGTGAATGGCCCAGCAGTGGGCATCCGGTTCAAAGAGCGATGCTTGGCAGTGCCGAAATCCTGTGCGATTTCCTTCCCTGGCACGCTGTTGTGGCGCAGCGGAGGGCCCCCGTTTTTCCTTCCCTGGCAGGCTGTTTTGGCGCAGGGAAGGCGGGCCATTTTGGCCAGAATTCCTAATCCTTTATGCCTTTGTTTTTCTTGCATTCAGAAAGCAACGTTAGGCACGGGAGAGATCCTGGCAAGCTGTTTTCGTGCAGAAAAGGCGTGCCATTTTGGCCACTAGCCCAGGATTCCTAAGCCTTTATGCTTGTTTTTCTTCCGTTCAAGATCCTGTGGGAGGGCCCCGTTTTTCCTTCACTGGCAAGCTGTTTTGGCGAAGCGAAGGCGGGCCATTTTGGCCACCAGCCCAAAATTTCTAAGCCTTTATGCTTCTATTTTTCTTCCATGTTGGGCACGGGAGAGATCCTGTGGGAGGGCCCCGTTTTCCTTCCCTGGCAAGCTGTTTTGGCGCAGCGAAGGCGGGCCATTCCCGGTTTTTTCCTGGAAAGCTGTTTTGGCGCAGCGAAGGCGGGCCATTTTGGCCGCGTGCCCAGGATTCCTAATCCTTTATATATGCTTTTATGTTTCTTCCGTTCAGAAAGCAACTTTAGGCACGGGAGAGATCCTGTGGGGGGGCGCTGCTTTGGCACAGCGAAGGCAGGCCACTTTGTCCACCAGCCCAAGATTTCGAAGCATGTATGCCTTTATTTTTTCTTCCGTTCAGAAGTCAGGCACGGGAGAGATCCTGTGGGAAGGCCCCGTTTTTCCTTCCCTGGTAAGCTGTTTCGGCGAAGCGAAGGCGGGCCATTTTGGCCACCAGCCCAGGATTCCTAAGCCTTTATGCCTTTGCTTTTTTTTGCGTTCAGAAAGCAATGTTAGGCACGGGAGAGATCCTGTGGAGGACTCCGTTTTTCCTTCCCTGGCAAGCTGTTTTGGCGCAGCGAAGGCGGGCCATTTTGGCCACCAGCCCAAGATTTCTAAGCCTTTATGCTTCTATGTTTCTTCCGTTCAGAAAGCAACGTTAGGCACGGGAGAGATCCTGTGGGAGGTCCCCGTTTTTCCTTCCCTGGCCATATCTAGCCCCCCTTGTACGTGTAGGGGGGTCGGCGGCACCAGGGCGGTAGCCCCATTATAAATCACAAACAACTGAGCAATGTTCAAAAACCCTTTGTCATTCCATGACATGGGCTTTTTTTATGGGATTTCCCCACGATGGATGATGATGACCTTGAATGTACTGGCTAGTACAATGCACATACAATCATCAACCAACAGGGATCTGGTTATCACCTTCCAATCTAGGCCTTGAACAAGATCCAAACATCAGCAAACATCAGCAAAATGTCCAAATAGAGGAAATGCTTATATGTCACAAGCGTCAAATGAATTCTGTTATTGAAGACGATTCAAATGGTTTACAGTACCTTTAGCAAAATGAACCATTCTGAAGCACAAAGAGGTCATTGCAGTTTGCCCATGTATCGCAATCTGGCTACAATAGAATTTATTCAAAAGGCGCAAAATGAACCCATCACTGTATATCATCTAAATGGTTCCAAGCCAGGCATATTGCTTACTCACCAATGATGATTTCTGGCAAAATCATCCACGAAGGCCTTCGGTCGCTTTAAACCGGTAGCCATTAAAATGATCAGCAATGCTTGGACCTTTTCACAGGAAAATTGACCAGGGATACTTAGTAGTAGGTGTGAGTTTGTCTCAAAATAAGGTACACATTAATCATCTTGTTTCCCCCTTCAAACTGCTATACTTTGTGAATTTACCCATGTTCAACGAGAAAATACCCATGGTGTTCCTATTTTCCCCAATGGATTGTCATAACCCCTCCCGGACAGCTTGTTGTACCTCATAACCCCACCACTTTCACGGGCGCCTTGCAGAAAGGGCGCCACCACGAAGTGGCTCCAGACCACCGACCAGCTGATCTCCGCTTGCAGCGACAATCCGTTGAGGTTTTGGCACAAGGTCTGCAGTAGAGCGATCTGGAAGACACAGACGTAGGATGGTTGGATCCCATAGGACCTGCGGACGATGAGAAAAGATGACTGGGGGGTTACCTGATTTCTGGGGGATTTCATGGTGATGCCAAGGAACGTCGAGGTATATATATATATGCGTGTGTGTGTGTAATATACGTATTTAAATATACATACATGCATTACATTACTAACAATACATTACCATACATTACAATACATTACAGTACATTACAGTACATTAGAATACATTACAACAAATTACAATACATTACAATACATTACGACACATTACAATTCATTCCAATACATTGCAATACATTGCAACACATTACAATACATTACAATACACTACAATACATTGCAACACATTACAATACATCACAGTACATTACATTACATACATACGTACATGCATCAAATTCATACATACATACTTACTTAATTGCATTGCATTACATTACGCTGCATTACATTACATTACATTATCAAATCATATCAAGTCATATCATATCATCCATGTGTATATATATATATATATTTATAATACCTTTGCAAGTGTAAAGTCATGCGGCCCAAGGCACCCAGAGTGGGAGACAAGTGCGGGAGACAAGGGGGAGACAAGTGTAAACTCATGCGGCCCAAGGCACCCAAGTGTGAGGGACAAGTGGGAGACAAGGGGGAGACAAGTGTAAACTCATGCAGCCCAAAGAACCCAGAGTGGGAGACAAGGGGGAGACAAGTGTAAACTCATGCGGCCCAAGGCACCCAGAGTGAGAGACAAGTGTGG
>Ga0126342_10003219_pt1 | contig 26744 bp, 22 predicted proteins | sample Cyp1metagenome_FD_92528 | JGI IMG/M metagenome (GOLD analysis project Ga0126342, IMG submission 92528) | Coral microbial communities from Lord Howe Island, Old Settlement Bay, Australia - Cyphastrea 1 metagenome | ecosystem: Host-associated > Invertebrates > Cnidaria > Coral ...
ACATACATACATACATACATACATACATACATACATACATACATACATACATACACACATACACACATACACACATACACACATACACACATACACACATACACACATACACACATACAGACACACATACATACATACATACATACATACATCCATCCATCCATCCATCCATCCATCCATCCATCCATGCATGCATGCATGCATGCATGCATGCATACATACATACATACATACACATATATATGGGTATAGTCTGATTAAGAGCTCTTTGAAGTGTTTGAGAACTTGTCATCGAATTCATAGAAGTTGTGCACGTTTCACACGCCCCCTAATAACGTTCGTGTTCAAGTGCTGTGGAATGGACGGCTCTCATTGGGGGCTCTTAACCAGACTATCCCGACAAAACAACAATATATATATATATACATAAATACTGCCAGAATGGGGGTGCTGCCCGGCGAAGTGGATTTTAACTGCGCAGGGCCAGTGTTTTTGCATGTTGGTATGTCAGTGAAATGGCAGCTTGGCTGACGAGACTTGTTTCCAAAACACAAAGCCCTAAACCCTAAAACCTAAATCTGACATGAAACCCTAAGTAAGCCTTGAAAGTAAACAATCTTATTAGAACTGTGGTAAAAACTCTAAAAAACCGAAATGAACCCCCAAATAAACCCTAAACAATCCCAAAACAACAAAACACACCCTAAACAAACCCTAAAGAGTTGGTCCTATGATAAAAATTTTTGGGCGGCACCCCCGGCCTGCGGGTAAATAATTATATATACACATATAATATGTATATATATATATACACAGATATGTATATATGCATGTGCAGAGTGAGAGAGGGAGAGACATGTACTCTACCTGCATACAGAGCATTGCACAACATCCACCAAGCAGGTAGTGAACCATCATTTCTGATTCCGGGTAGGGTCCGTTTGGCAGTCACCTGCCTCAGACACAGCATTCATTTCTGTCTAATATGTTCAGTCTTCGGCCTTTCAAAAGCTGACAACATCAGGATCCTAAGGCGTGCGTTAAGTCCGAAATCGGATCAAACTTGATCAATTTTCAACAAAAACTCGACTTTCCAATCCATTTGTCGCTTTTGAAAGGGATCTTCCATAGCGTTCTGACTGTCCGTGGAGACAACTGACACGCTTTTTTCATGCTGCCAGACCCCCACGTACAGGAACTTAGGGCCGGGCGGGTCTCATTGTGCCCCTCAGGAAGTCTGGATGATCTTGTGGCGACTTACACACACACATTATAGATAGATAGATAGATAGATAGATAGATGGATAGATAGATGGATAGATAGATAGATGGATAGATAGATGGATAGATAGATAGATAGATGGATAGATAGATAGATAGACATATGGATAGACAGGTTGGTAGATAGGTAGGTAGGTAGGTAGAGATCAAAGATATAGATTCAGAAGGGTATGGACAGATAGACGTATACATACGTATATATAGACATGTGTTTGGATATTACTGTACATAAATATACTATATATATATGTATGTAGTAGAATATATGTCTGTATGTATATTTGTGTTCATTACATATGTATATGTATTACATATCATGGTATATAATTGATTATAATTGTATATATTACATCATATTATATCAATTTATATTTTATGATCACTTTTCTCGGATATTTTTTGTGGATCTCTATCGTTTTCGCTTCATGGGCAGCTCGAGCAGCTGATTGGATCCCTGGACCTGGGGATGGATGCCCTTGCCCGTGGCCCATTGTACAGACCGGTTGCTTCTTTACAGCTATCCCTTGAAGTCACAGTCGTTGAAAGCGAGACAGTGGTGTTGAAGAAAGACTTCAAGGGTATAGAAGGCATTCGCCGGGGTCCCACCCCTGCTGACAAAGTGAACCTGAACTGAACCTTGTCAGCCAATCAAGAAATGTTTTGTGGAACCACGCACCTTTGTTGCTGTGGGTACAGGATCCGGTAGAGCAAACGCATGAAAAAGACTTGGTGGAGACCGGGCTTGCAATCCTGCTTGAACGACATACCTCTTGGTTGATAAGTGTGTAGTTTGTACTTCAACCTCCCCCACCCAACATTGCGAAGGGGGATTTCAGATAGATAATAGATTTGAAATGATTTAGAACTGTTTGGTTCCCCCGTTTCGCCCCATCGTGGACATTCACAGTTTTAGCGAGCCTATTTTTCGACCCCCCGGAGCCACAAATCATTGGAAAAAACACAGTGTTTCGCGGTTTTCCTACATTTTCGCGCACCTGGATCTCCTTTCTTCTGACTGTCTCTTCTTTGATCCTCTTTCTTCCTCCCTTCTCTTCTCTTACTCTTCCCATCTCTGCTTTTCATCTGTCCATGTTGTCGGAAGATTGACTTCTAAACTTATTGCTCTTATGATTATTTCTATGATTACTGCTGCTATTTCTACTATTGTTGCTAGGTATAGTTAGTCTATTTCCAGGACTCATGATTTAGCACATTGCTCTGTCATGGTTTGTCGAATACCCACTGTGCACTGTACTTTTTGAATCTTTTTGATTTTTTCTCCATGAAAATTGCAATATATTGTTTACCCAATCTTTGGACAACTCCAAATTACTGGAAAAAATTGTGAACACGAGTTCAACGAGTCCAGCCCTTCCAGATGCAAAATTTTGGGGCCGCAGTTGACCATTTTTGGCACAAGTCGAGCCAGAAGTGCCAGTCTCTACGATTCCACCCGCCCTTACGGTGCATTGGGGCTGGATGCGGTGTAAGGTAGTGGGTTTAGAAATCTATACAGTGGATACACCATGAGGTGAATGATTTATGATTACTCATAATGAATATTTGAGAGGATCGTGACTACGGCATTCTGTGGCGGGGTTTTGATGAATTCTGGGAGTTCTACCTTGCAAGCCTTCCACTTGAGGGTGTGGACTGACCCTACGAGGTCAACTATGTCTATTCAGCAGACGATTTGCATAGAAGAACATGAAATCCACATGTTTTCAATCCTACTATATTATAGTAGTTATTACAGTATCGCATCGCTATCAACGAGTATCAATGCACAAAATATCTCAAACACTTTGAAGCGTTTGCCAGCATTTTGGTTGAAACCAGTCGTCATGATTTTAAATTATGAGGGGAACCGATGATGAGTAGTTGGCAAGGGGCAAGAACAAACATGATGGTGCCGGATTGAGGATTGAATTGGCAATTTGCGGTTATTCTTCGTGAGTGATGAACAGAAGTTCATTAGCAAAACTATCAGTGTTTTCGGGCAGTTGTGATTTTTTCAATCATTATTCCTATCCCGATATTTTTATCCTAACTACCTGGACCCTCCAAGTATCCATCAAATTTAATCAAATTTATATTTTTCCCTATCATCTGAGTATATTAGATCTTGGTACTGTTGTATCCTTTTGTGCAGTTTAATGGTTTTGGTGGCGACTTGGTGGGTCTAGGTTCGGGTGGCGCGAAGGTGCTGGAGGAAAAAAAACTATGAATCTGTACCATAAATATGTTGATAGATATAGATATACGGGATATCATGTATATATATATATATATATGTACAGACTATAATCTGTAGCATAAACGATAGAATTCACCTAGATATAGTTGTTGATATCCCGATCTTTGCGTGCCAGCTGCAGGAATGCTGTACCAACTTCTGACCTTCTTTCTTCCTTTGAGGCACCCGATGATCACGTCGCCATTTGGATTATGGTTAAATATGGTAAACCAATATAAACCTTTGCCGGAAGAACCATAACTGAATGGGATTCCAACCATCCCCAGATAGTTTATGGCATTGGCTTCACCAGTTACCACAGGCATCATCTGCAAATGGCCGAAGTCTGGTGAATGATTGGGATCTATCCAGATGAACGACGCACATGACGTGTATTTTGGATTACTCTAATTTGAATTGTAATGAATTATTATAGTCGTTTGAAAAGACTCGCTGGTTCAAACTCTTCTCAATACCTGTTGAGTTTTAGCTCCGTTGGTGGTTCACTCCAGTAAAAAACACTATAGTAACGTGGCTTCTAACGCAGTTATAGGGCAGGTGGTTTCAAAAAAGTTCAGACAGGGTTGAGACTATCAACCACGAAGCAGATCATAAAGTGATGACATCATTCAGCTGCTGCGATTAGTATTTGAGATAATGGGATAATATGGGCTGATGGGCAAAAAATAACACTAAACAAACACATGGGTTGACTACCCATGTGGGTATTGCTACTCCCAGCAAGGCTGGCAGCATTTCCAGTGGTGACTCTGTCAGCATTAAGAACCGCGCCATCCACTAAAACTACAACGAATGGCCAAAACACAACTCATACGCATATGATGTTGTTTTTTGAAGAGATCATACACATTACATAAACCCCATATAACATAGAGAGATTAGGTTGGATTAGATTGGATCAGATTATAGAAGCCCCCAAAAATAGCAGGTTAGTAACATCTAATCCTAAATCCTAAAATGAAGTTAAACATTGGGCCTTTGCTATATACATATATATATATATATATCATGGGGTTATAATAATTATATACTAGAGACTATAGATCAGATAGATCTGTAATACCTGCTAGGACAGGGTCTCCAAGTCTTCAAACGGAGAGTCTAAGCTGGCACTGGAACATGCCCTAAGTATTAAGTTTCTTTATAATATCACATCAAACCTAAAACGGATAGAAAGGTAAAACCCCACCCAGACTAAGATACCTGGATAAACATGTTTCTATTTTGTGGGGGCTTACTCCAGATGGATTGTTGCATCAAAGAAATGGGGATTTCCCATCCCAGAGTTTTGAATTTGCATGATGTGCTTCTAGTCGACCTGTCCATTTCTTTGTTGATGTTTGTACAGATACGGCTACTTGAACATGCCACTGCTTTCGAAACCTGACAAACCTTATATATACACATGATCATAGGTGTATATATATATATATACATATTATGTATATATATATATCATACTTATGTATATATATGCATATCGAGAGCGGATGGTTTATGACATATGAGCTGGTAACCGAGGATATGAATACCTCCTAAATAATAGTAAATATGTATAGTTCGACCATCCATACAGATGGGTGAATGTACTAAAATGATGGGGAAAATACAAAATGTACAACTGGAGGCTTTAGGTATGCTTTAGGTATATATTCATATTCCACACATCAACCAGAGTCAGCAATCCCTAGGTTGAAGTGAACACGGCCACTGCGTTGGAGTTAAGCTTGCCTGAGACATGGCAAGAGTCCCGTGGGACGGCGCAAAACCATGGGATCTCCAAGTAGCATATGGTGATTTTATGGTGATTTTATGGCGACAGAAATAGATTTTTCTGGGGGGATCTAGTGGGATATATATGACCAACTTATAATCTGATGTTTGGATGCGTTTGAAAATGGATTGTACCAGTACCCCGATAGATAGATGAAGACCTTCTGAGATGATCCAACTACAGCAAAACTTCTAAAGCCATTTTCCTGAAAATATGCTGGATATATCCCCCACTAATCACTGATGGGATGTTTCCAAAGATTAGGAAGAAATAGCAGTAGCAGGCAGTAGCAGAATACATACAGAACATCCCCTTTTTGAAAGTCCGATTGCAACCAGCAGTCATCCACAACAAGTTCATCCTCATTCAATTTTTGCCTGATACCTATGTATATATGGATATGGAGGTTTCCTAAGTCATGGGGATACCCCCAAATCATCCAAAAAAATCGACCATAACTTAGCATTTGACATGGATTTAAACCTATGGTGTTGGGGGATCCATTTTAAGAACCTCCTTGTTTGAACTTCGGCACCGCAAGGATGGACAGAAGTTCCAGTTGGACCCTTTCTGGCTTCGTGAACGTTGTCTCTCACACTCTTCCGCATCTGGGGCATCAACACAGTGGATGAAATCGCTTCCTTCGGAGTGCAGTTCCAGTGAAGTAAGTGGTAACCCTCTGATGATTTAACATAGAGATGGAAAATCAATAGGTGAATGATCATAAATCATCTTTACTGTAAATGGACCATTTTCCACAGCTATGTTTATTAGCCAAAGGGTATATAACCATGGTTATAGGGGGGCCATATCCCAACTGATGGGGGTATGGTGGTTATTCTCGTGGTTATACATACACATTTTTGTCACTCCAACTGCACTCCCAAGTAGGTGTTGAAGCAAGACATAGGAAATAGATGGAAATAGGAAAGATGGTAAAGAGTGGGATAGAGTGAGTATTTCTCTTGACATACCAAGCACCTTTGCTTGGTACTATATAGTAGGTTCATTGAATTCATGGGTTATCACTGCGAAATTGCAGGATGCTCAAAATTAACTTGTTGCAACTGCAGGGTATCCACCGCGAGAGTAGCCCATGTGTTGGCCAACACAGCTACCCACCCAAACAAGGGCATGCCACCAGCAATAGTGCATCCAAACATGGTGGATTTAAACCCAAGATTGGTTAATTTGCTGGTGGAATGAATCTTGATGCATACCAACATGAGTTCAGAATTCTCAGGATGTAGAGATTTCAACCGCTAAAGCAGGTGCCATATTCATGTTTGGATGTTTTTGCGCCTTCTATCACCAATACATACCCCAAACAACTTAATGTTGCTGTGTTTTTTTGACATTTTCTTGGATGGCTTGCCCAACATTGCTCTTTGGCCAATAGCAAGATACCAGACAAAACACTTGTTCTGGTTTTTCACCTGTTTTCCATCCTTTGATCTTCCCATATTGACCAGTACAGTATATTATTTCAGGTGAAACCAGTAGACAATCTGCTAAGGTGGATTCCATAACCTTGCAGCCTTTGTGGAATCCCCATGAAATTCCTTTGGCAATTTGGCTGCAAATGGCTTCAGTCACGCTGGCCTGTGGAGGCAGCAAACATTGGACCAAAATGTGGCACAAAATCACACCCTTGAGGTGCTGTTTGATGGCATCTCCCGTGGCTCTAAGCCTTTGAATGGAATAAAAAGGGCAAAAAAAAACAGTGATATCTTCTGGGATGAAATCATCCATTTGCCACAATTTTGTGATAAAGACCAGGAGATTCCAGGGTTTACCGGCTGACAATCATTCATATACAGGAACGTCCAGGATACGGAAAAAAAAATGGCGTGGCGCCATGATCAACTCAGGATATGTCCTTCCAAAATGCCAGCATTTTGGACAACAACACCATGCAGGTCGGAGGTGAACTTGGTGCCCTTAAGTGATCTTAACGCCTGTTTATTCAGGGTTTGGTTAATGTCCCATTTTGGGGATTTTGAACATCACTTTCAAGTATCTGTTGGAGATTATATCCCCAGTATTTGGGTGATGTTCAATTAGGACATTTACAAAGCCCTGCTACTTATGTGTTTAAGCATTTTGTTTAACATGTCAAAAACACAGTCTGACCCATCTAAGTATGTGTGATAGGGTCCTCGAATTTCGATAGTGTATCATAATTTTCCACTATGACATAGACATAGCTATATGATTGATTGTGGGGTATACATAATTTTCAGAAATTTATATTTATAATTATATTTAAATCTATACACATACACATACATTGCATTACGTTACACTACACTGCACTACGTTAGATTACATTAGATTCCATTAGATTACATTAGGTTACATTAGATTACATTAGATTACAATAGATTACATTACATAACATTTCATAACATTACATAACATTACATAACATTACATAACATTACATAGCATTACACAACATTACATAGCATTACATAACATTACATAACATTACATAACATTACCTAGCATTACATAACATTACACCACGTTACATTACATTACACTACATTACATTACACATTACATTTCACATTACATTACACATTACATTACAAATTACACATTACACATTACACATTACATTACATTACATTAGACTACACTACATTACATTAGACTACACTACATTACATTATATAACATTACATACCATAACATTACATAATATTACATACCATACCAATACAGAACATTAGAAAGCATTACATAACATTACATAACATTAGATAACATTGGATAACATTGCATATCATTACACAACATTACATAACATTACATAACAGTACATAACATTACACTACATTGCATTACCTTACAATACATTAGACTACACTGCAATACATTACACTACACTACATTACAGTACACTTCACTACATTACAGTACACTACCCTACATTACACTACACTACATTACAGTACACTACACTACATTACACTACGCTGCACCACATTGCATTACACTACACTACATTACATCACATTACACTACACTACACTGCATTACACTACACTACATTACATTAGACCACATTACATTACACTACAGTACATTACATTACACTACACTATATTACATTACATTTCACTACACTACATTCCATTACAGTAAACTACATTACGTTTCAATACGCTACACTACATTACATTTCATTTCAGTACGTTGAATTACATTACACTACACTACATTATAAATAAATACACTACACTACACTACATTACACAACATTACATTACACTACACTACTTTACATTAGACTACACTGCAGTACATTTCATTACAGTACCTTCCATTACACTACACTACATTACATTACATTACATTACACATTACATTACATTACATTACACATTACATTACATTACATTTCATTACATTTCATTACATTTCATTACATTACATTACATTAGACTGCACTACATTTTATTATATACCATTACATATCATAACATTGCATTATATTACATACCATAACATTACATAACATTAGAAAACATTAGATATTATTGCATATCTTTACACAACATTACATAACATTACATAACAGTACATAACATTACACTACATTGCATTACATTACAATACATTACACTACACTACACAACAGTACACTTCACTACATTACAGTACACTACCCTACATTATATTACACTACACTACATTACATTACACTACACTACATTACATTACACTACGCTGCACCGCATTGCATTACACTACACTACATTACATCACATTACACTACACTACACTGCATTACACTACACTACATTACATTAGACCACATTACATTACACTACAGTACATTACATAACATTTCATTACACTACAATACATTACATTACTCTACAGTACATTACGTTACACTACAATATATTACATTACATTGCACTACACTACATTCCATTAGATTACATTACATTACACTAAAGTATATACATTACATTACATTAGACTACACTACATTACATTACACTACACTACATTACATGACACTACATTACATTCTAATACACTACATGATATTACATTAGACTACACTACACTACATTACATTACACTACACTGCATTACACTTTGCTACACTACATTACACTACAATACATTTAACTCCAGTACATTACATTACACTACATTACATTACAATACCCTACATTACAATACAAAAGATTACACTACATTGCATTACATTACATTACGCTACATTACTTTACAATACATTACACTACACTACGTTACATTACATCACACTACACCACATTGCATGCATTACATAAAACTACACTACATTACATTGCCTAACATTACATAACATTACAAAACAGTACATAACATTACAAAAAGTTACATTACATTACACTACACTACATTACATTACACTACACTACCTTACATTACATTACATGACCCTACACTACATTACACAACATTACATTACACTACATTACATTACGTTACGCTACACTACATTACATTACATTCCAATAAGCTACAGTACTTTACATTAAATCACACTAAATTACATTACATTACATGACACTCCATAACATTACAATACACTACACTACACTACTTTAATCTGCATTGCACTACATTACATTACACTACATTACATTCTATTACACTACAGTACACTACACTACATTACACTACACTGCATTACACTACAATACATTACACTACATTACATTACTTTACGCTACCTTACTTTACAATACATTACACTACAATACATTACATTAGATTACATTACATTACACTATGTTACATTACACTACACTACATTACACTACACTGCCGACATTACACTACATTACATAACATTACATTACACTACACTACATTACATAACATTACATTACACTTCATTACATTACATTACATTACATTACATTAGACTGCTCTACATTACATTACATTGCACTACATTACATTACACTACACTGCACTACATTACATTACATTACATTACAGTACACTACATAATACTAAACTACATTTCACTACATTACATGACATTACAATACATTACACTATATTACATTACATCACACTACATTACATTACACTACACTGAACTGCATTACACTACGCTACACTACATTAAACCAGATTACACTACACTACATTACATTACTATACATTGAACTACATTACATTACAATAGACTGCATTACATTACATTGCAATACACTATACTACATTACATAACATTACATTACACGACACTACATAACATAAAATTGCATTACATTACACTACATTGCACTACACTACATTACACTACATTACAATACATTACATTACACTACATTACATTCTATTACAATACATTACATTCTCTTACACTACATTACATTACAATACACTACATTACACTACATTACATTACAATACATTACACTACAGAACATTACATTACGCTACATTACATTACAATACATTACACTACATTACATTACACTACATTACATTACAATACCCTACATTACAATACAATAGATTCCACTACATTACATTACATTACATTACGCTGCATTACTTTACATTACATTACACTACACTACATTACAATACATTACACTACATTACATTACATTACAATACCCTACATTACAATACAATAGATTACACTACATTACATTAAATTACGCTACATTACATTTCAATTTGAAATACGCTACACTACACTACATTACATTACAATACATTACACTACATTACATTACATTACATTAGACTACACAACATTACATTAGACAACATTACATTAGACAACATTACATTACATTACAATACGCTACATTACATTACAACACACTACATTACACTACATGACATAACATTACATTACACTACATTACATTACATTAGATTACACTACATTACATTACACTACACTACATTACATTACACTACATTACATTCTTTTGAACTACACTACATTACACTACATCACAATACACTACATTACATTACATTACAATATGCTACATTATATTACATTTTATAACATTACATTACACCACATTACATTGCATTGGACTACACTACATTACATTACACTACACTCCATTACATTACAATACATTACATTCTATTACTCTAAAATACATTACACTACACTACATTACATTAAACTACATCACTTTTTATTACAGTAAATTACATGACACTACATTTCATTGCAATACATCAGACTACACTACATTACACTATACTACATTACATTACACTACGTTACATTCTATTACACTACATTACACAACACTACACTACATTACACTACACTACATTAAATTACAATACATTGCAGTACATTACATTACATTACAATACGCTACATTACATTACAATACATTACACTACATTGCATTACACTACAATACACTACATTTCATTACATTACATTACGCTACATTACTTTACAATACATTATACTACATTACATTACAATACATTACACTACATTACATTCTACTACACCACATTACACTACGCTACATTACACTACACTACACTACATTACATTACAATACATCTACACTACATTACATTACAATACATCAGACTATACTACATTACACTATACTACATTACATTACACTAAATTACATTCTATTACACCACATTACATTACACTACACTACATTACATCACACTACACTACATACTACTGCACTACACTACATTACACTACATTACAATACACTACATTACATTACATTATAATATGCTACATTACATTACGTTTTATAATGTTACATTACACCACATTACATTGCCGTGGACTACACCACATTACATTACACTACATTACATTACACTACAGTTCATTACATTACAATACATTACATTCTTTTACACTGAATCACATTACACTACACTACATCACATTCGATTACAGTAAATTATATTCGAGTACATTACATTACAATACATTAGACTACACTACATTACACTATACTACATTACATTACACTACATTACATTCTATTACACTACATTACACTACACTACATTACATTACACTACACTAAATTACAGAACACTACACTACATTGCATTACACTACAATACACTACATTACATTACATTACGCTACATTACTTTACAATACATTACACTACATATACATTACGCTACATTACTTTACAGTACATTACACTACATTACATTACATTACATTACAATACCCTACATTACAATACAATAGAATACACTACATTACATTACACTACATTACTTTACAATACATTACTTTACAATACATTACACTACACTACATTACATTACATTACAATACCCTACATTAAAATACAATAGATTACACTACATTACATTACGCTACATTACATTTCAATTTGCAATACGCTACACTACACCACATTACATTACATTACATTACATTACAAAACATTACGTTACATTACACTACATTACATTACATTCCGCTACATTACATTACAATACATTACACTACATTACATTACATTAGACTACATTACATTACATTACAATACCCTACATTACAGTACAGTAGATTACACTACATACATTACATTACATTGCATTATAATACGTTACACTAGACTACATTACATTGCAATACATTACAGGACAGTACACAACATTGCATTATATTGCACTACATTACATTACAATACATTACACTACATTACATTACATTGCAATACACTACATTACATTACAATATGCTACACTACATTACAATACATACACTACACTACATTACATTACAATACATCACAGTACATTACATTACACTACACTACATTACACCACACTACATTACCTTACAATACATTATCTCACATTAAATTACAATACATTACGCTACATTACATTACATTACAACACGCTACATTACATTACATAACATTACATTACACTACATTACATTACAATACACTACATTACATTACATTACATTACAATAAGCTACACTACATTACAATACATTACACTACACTACGTTACATTACATTACATTACATCACACTGCATTACATTGCACTACACTACATTACACCACACTGCATTACATTGCAATACAGTACCTCACATTAAATTACCCTCTCTTACACTACATTACATTACATTACAATACGCTACATTACATTACACTACATTACATTCGATGACACTACATTACAAGACACTACATTACATTACATATTTATACATTATGATAATATCACCATTTTTCCTGCTCGAATCCACCTCACGTTTGTCGCCTCAGGTGGCCTTTACGGATGGACATACCTCAGAGTACAAAGTGGAAGCCCTGGTGAAGGAGCGGCGTAGCCGGCTGGCGCCAACACCACCATAAGCTGAGATGGGGATATATAGGGTGTGTATGTAAATAAATAAATAAATATATATATAAATACACGTATATGATTCTACATATATGCAGGAAATAACGATATGATGGGTTGTTTAGAGCATACCACCATTAGACAAGGATATGATGGGTGGTCAAGTTTCATGGGATGATGAAAAAACTATTGTCATCCATGCCGTGGGAATCATGGGATAAATGGGATAGAAGTTATTATATTTCATAGATTCATAGGTATATAAATCCTTTGTGATGGATCAATGACCGACGGTCCCCCATATAGGCTATAGAATCCTACAGGCTTGGCCATGGCTCAGCCTCGACTATTGGTTGGGGGCTGTGGCTCAAAAGATACACCAAAATCGCTGGATATACCCTCTGGTAATTTAACATAGCTATTGAACATGGCCATTTATAGTGAGTTTTCCCATTAAAAATGGTGATTTTCCATAGTTATGTTAGTTTACCAGAGGGTAGGTGGAGTTGTTGTTGGTGTTAACGGACGTCAACCTGCTCCTCACCGAAGTGAAGTAGTTAAGATGCCATAAACCCAAAGGGGGCGATCAAGCCCACAAGACCAACAGACAGAGCGTTCAAAAACGCTGCGTGTTGGGCACCTGACAATGAAAAGCACTGGAGATTCATCCTCACTCCAATATGGGTCAGGCGTGGTCAGGCTACCTATGATGCCTTTCCCATATTTCGCTCGGAGAACCCAATCAGCACCCTGAAATGAAATCAATGGATCTCATGGTTTTGATTCAATGGCCACATCAGCCTTTAGCCATGGAGCTGCAGATGGCATGATGTTTGTCAGGATTTGGCCATGGAGAAGTAAAGGAAGTGAGCTGTTATGTAGAGGTAGCCCATTTCAAGATCTTGATTTTCCAGATGAAATATGATGAAACAAAATGAAATAAAACATGTTGTTTCTTAAGCATCGACGATTCATAGATGAACGAGCGGATCTCAGCTTTTCAGTATTTGAGATTGTGCAACTGCAGCACTGTCCATGTTATGTTTCGAACCTCAGAATACCCCAGCGGTTGTTTTTCCTTGGACAGCTGAATTTCATGGTGTACAAACATATCGGATCATAGCCAAGGAAAGTCCCCACACATTTGACAGATCTTTTTCATGAGGTAATATGGGTTTGTTTGAACACATATGAAAATAAAGCATCCCAAATTCTGATGGTTTATCACAAATTTTGGCAGCTAAAAGTAAATTGCGATTTTACATCCCACCCCATTTTCAGACACACCACGCACCTTAGCCGGAGGAACTCTCAGATTTCAGGCTCCTTGGTATAGATTTGGCAGTGACCAGTCATGCAAGTTGGCTGATTCTTCGGAAAGAGGGACTACAAGAATCTACAAGACCGGGAACATGGGCGGCTGGAAATCCCAACATCATTTAGCCCCTTCATTTTTTGTGATGTTGACCAGGATCCGAGAAGCCGAGAATTGTGGATTGGAGGGTAGATTTCGAGGCAATACTGTCAAGAGTCAAGGATCACAGGTGGGGCGAGACTCGTGTGGACATGGGTCAAGTCGAACACCGATTTTCAAGATGTTGGCAATCTTGGGAAGGCCGCAGTAGACCGTCCCACTTTTTGAGTAGCTGATAACTGTCCCATTCACAACTAATCCGTGTCAGTTTTAGCAGGTTCGACATAGTTCCATCATGTTCCATCATGTTGCATCTACAAATTTTAAAACTCAGCTGTTGCAACTGATGCATGGTTCCATTTATCAGCTGAAATAAGCCTTGTTGGTATAGCATACATAGTACAGTAACCCCCAAAATTAACGATCAAAAACGATAGAAGAGTGATTTGGCACCACTTTAGTAGGATTTCACCTTAAATTCTATCATTTTTTTTTTTGGTTTGCGAGTTGCGAAAACCACATGTGAGTTGCCGCGCCACCATGAGGCACAACCCTATTCAGCCCTTGGCCTACAAACGCCCAAAGCCGGTGGTATGGTCGGGAGGCGCGGTGGCCTCTCCAAGGTGGTGCCAGTGGTGCCCCAGTTCCTTCACGAAGTTCTTGCTTTATAGCTATAGGTGACTTCTATGGTATATAAATAATATTAAATGATTATTAAATGATTATAACTGTATCATCTAATTTTAGTTAGTTATATAATGGAGTGAAACTAAACATCTAAGCCAAGTAACAATACTCGGGGAATCACCCACATTTGCTGAGGCTTGGATCGCCATGAAATGGGTGGGTTTTTTATGTCACCAAAAACTGGCTGATGAAGTCCACATCTTGGTCAGCATTTTGGATGGTTAGATCCCCCATGTCTGTTGTTTCGATCACCAGTTACTCTCAGTAAACGGTTTGTTGAGCCATGTTGAGCCGTTGAAGCACCATGTTCATCGTCGTTTTCCCATCTCCAATTTGTTGCTGAGAAGGGTCGTCAACTTGTAGGACCTGATGTCAACGTTTTGACCAAGATTAGCACACATATGCAACAGAAATGAGGACTGCGCTGGATGTCTACTAAAATCTGGTGATTTCATGTGATTTCAAACATTTATTTCGGATCCTTAAATCCATGACAATGATCCCACTTGACTAATTATAGCTATATGACCATTTGTCGGGTCAGACAATTGCTAGTCTATCCCTATTGCGCCGTTTGAGCAGGTCTAGACCTTTACAACTTGGATCAACTTGCGCATCTACCGCTAAAGACAAGTACGGTAAATGATTGAGCGTGATACAGATGCAGACAACTCAGTCGCTTTGGCTTTGCAGATCGTGCTGGTTTTTACATTTATGATCATTTATATATAGGTGGAACCCAAATGACCAGGGGAGAGGTTGTGACCCAGAAAAATACACGTCGTTTGGTCAAGTTCGCCTTAAACTTTCCTCTGGACAGATCTCAAGCTGAACAACTACGACTACTCCCAGGTTCTGAACAACGAGGCTCCAGAAGACGGATAGATCCCTTCCATGTGGCCATGGTATCGCAAGGGTTCTATTTTTTTTTACCAAGAAAAAGTCAGGTCTACCTTTGACATCCTCCAACATAACCAAGATAATGAACATATAGTGAGAAAAAATGTACTTGGCAGTTGTGTGAACATCATTGCCTTCAGAATCTTTGAAAGCCATCATCCCGTCATTCAGGGGAGAATGCGAGGGGCCACTACTGATCACATCGGGCCGATGTATTCCGTATAGGTCCGCTAGGGCAGAGGACAAATGCACCAAGTCGGTCAATTTGACTAATATGCCCATGATGCCCATGGCTCAAAAACAAAATCATGGGCCCCAACAAAAATCAGATCATTGCGTATTCTAAAAGCAAACATCTCATTTTGTGGGTTGCTCCCACATCACTGTGCTGGCGGCGAGGCTTCACCCTCTGGTCATCCTGGCAATGGAAATCCACTACGAATGGTCGATTTTCCATGGCCGTGTTTGATTACCAGAAGGTACTGTATATTTCAATCATATCCCATTAAATTTCATTAAACCTCCATTTATACATATTTATCCCATTAATGAATTAATATCCTATGAATCTTCCATTAAATCAAGCAATTCACTGCTTCCCAGCCTACAGGAGACCCGCTTGCAGCTGACCAGCGACTTGCTGATTCTGGGAGCTGCTTTGGTGCAGGGTGTGCCAAAGGAGACGGCAGGGAGACGGATGCGCAGCATGGAGAGGTCGAAGAAATGTTTTTTTTTTTTTTTTTCAGTAGTGTTATCTTTTAATATTAAATTAAAGTACATGTATAGAGAATGATTCTCAAAACTTGATGGTGCTCATTTACTCATATACTCGTTTTAGGGATGCTTTTGGTGACATGTTTGCGGGATGTTCCCAGTGGAAGAAGGATGCCAGGAGGCTGCCAGCCGCACCAATCCGGGATGGGTCAAAATCTAAGTCACACAGATCCCACCCTGTTCGGACAGACTGATACAGTAACTGGTTTCGAATATAAATATATACATATATACATACTCATATATATATATATATAATTAGTTTCATTATTACTATATATATATATATATGTATAATTATTATAAATTACAATATATATATACATACAAACATATGCTGCTGTTTCCAGGAGCACGGGATCGTCATCGAATTCGGTAAGAACTTGAGCACCTTGCGTCAAACTGAATGGGGTCCCTTCTTCAACGTCCGTACGTGGCTTGTCAGATGGGGAGCCATGGGATGGCCATGGCTTATCATGGCTTCCTGGCTCGGGGCCAAGGCCAATGTGTTGAAATCCGGCAATTCGTGCCATACAGACACAAACCTATCACCGCCAAATATACTTATAACTTATATATATATATGTGTAAACAACATATTATATAGTATCATATCATGTAATATCATATCATATAGTATAACATCATATACTAGAATGTGATATATATATATATAATATACACACATAGATTCCATAAGAATGACGAAACTATCATTCATAGGGAACTATTCCCAGATTATCCCCAAATCTGACCATCCCAAAGTAAACCTCCAAAAACCCATCCCTGAAATCATCCCAAGTTCCCTAGGAAGCCGGATGCTGCCTTGGGAGCGGCCAAGCTGCTTGGTCCAGATCACGGTCATCCCTTGTTGTAAAGGGAAATCCCACTGTCAATCATGATTTATGGATATTTATGGGATTTTTTATGGCCAAAAAGTGGTAAATACCACTGAAAAGTCATTGAAGCAGTGGTAATTTATGGCAACTGATTATAAACTTTTTATCTTTTCTGGTATAGACTATATGATGTTCCCATATGGAAATGCCTCGCTCAGGCGAGATTTGGCGTACACGCCCAGGGCCATCGGATTCCACACGGACAACCCCTACCGTGATCCCACACCAGTGCCTCGAAGGCTATTCGGTGCTGGTGAGGCCATGATGCATAGCGTTTTGAATGTGGAGGATTGATGGCCTTCTAAAACAACACGTGAAAAAAATGAAAAAACATTGTGTTTGTCATGGGGTTTACCTTTTTTACAGCACTTGCCGACTTGCTCTTGAAATGTTATGAAATGATCTCCTATCAGCTGAAAATACCAATTGCAAACATCTTGTAGGTCAAAATCTTCCAGCCAGAGACAGAGTTTTGTCTCTTTTTTCAAGAGTTAAGTTATGTTATGTCTACATTGCTACATCTATTTTTGGATCTTTTTGGTATGGCTTCGGACCGAACCAATGTGACCTAACCATGTGGAACCTATCTCACCATCTTGGGGGAATCAACATCCAAATTATCATCGTTATCATGGTTTACAAGCTGTTGTGTTGTTGGTACCAGGCTCCCAGGCTCCCAGGCTCCCAGCCACTTCGGCCATAGCTCGGCTTAGGATTTCCAGCTCTTGCATGCCCTGGAACACTGCAGCTGCGACAAGGAGGTGTGATCTACGGCCAAAATCTGGGTATATCCGGTTAGGTGCCGTTTCCTGGGTTGATCAGTTTTTGATTGAAACCAAGGCGAAACAATCAGAGAACTATGGTTCTATCATTTTACCATCCAATCATCGGCAGGGTATTTCAGATGTTACCTTCCAACAAATACTTTTGACTGTGGAAGCATGTGATTTAGCTGAATGACCATAGCCGCAGAAAGATCGAAACGTAAAGAAACAACAATATTGTTGTAGTATAGGCTAGTTTTTTTTTTTGAGGGGACCTTGAGGCCTATGTATTATGTGCACATGGTATGTATACAGTTCTATGCATACTGTATGTATACGTACAACTCAAACTGGCGATATGTACTATGACAAGGTCTTTACTGCCATCGTATGAAGGGAGGTACGCATCAGCTACCTCTGCAAGTGGAACATCCCTGTCATTTTTAGACGGCTTTTGAATGAGACCGTAGGGGTTTGACCGCAATTTGATTTGTTCTTAGAGGATCATCATGTTGAATTTGTCTGAACATGTTGGGAACCCCGCAAAAAAACAATGATTCATGATAATGTTCATCATTAAAACATATTATTAAACTGCTATTTATTGGGTATGTCGATTTTCGGACGCACACAGCACACTCGTTTGCGCAAGATGTTTGTCCCATAACTTCCATCCCCAAAGCAGGATGACCCCACTGTGAAATTGTCCGGATCACCAACAAGATGGTGGTAGCTAAGTGGTAAGTGGGATAACAAGTGGGATAATTCATGATAATTCATTCATGATAATTCGGATGGATAGTGGATATACTGTATGTGGAAGTATGTGGATATATTGAACTATATAGTTCCATGGCTTTTGTAAAGCCAAACCGAAAACAAGCCCACCTTTTTATGATCCAGGTCCCTTGCGAGACTTGCTCTGCACCTTGGCTGAGCTATGCAGAATTATATATAGGGAATATAGAATATAGTAGAGATTTACTGTAACCAACCAAAACAGGGATTTTACTCACCAAGAATCAAGCAAAATTGTGGCATAGGTACAGTAGTGGGGATACATAAGGATACACAATAGATGTGCAGACTTTGCAAGCTTCCCAAAGGTATTGTGGACTTGGACCTGTTGTTGCAGATTCCGTTTTGGTTGCCCTTCAACAAAAGCTGCACACCAGGCGTGCAAATGAACTATAGTTTCAACGTTTCCCCAAATTGATGTGTACCTGGACCCTCCAAGTAGCCATAAGAATGGCGGTCTTACCCCCACAATCTTGAGTACTTTTACTATCATTTTGGAATATTTTGGGGCTATTATGGCCAGCCTTGTTGCTTCGAGGTCCTGAATTATTTGGTAGATGGCTTCTACATCGCTGAGCAGCTTCAGAAGCTCAGCGCCAACGTTTTGCTGCCCAAGGGTTTTGTTGGTCAGTTGGTTCTGCGCGCAGTTCAGTTGGTTGATGTTTGACCAGTTCTCTTGTGGGATCAACCACTGGTTTGAACCGATGTACCCGTCGGAGGATGGAGAACCCGGAGAGCTTCGATTTGCTCAGCCACTGTGCATGATGGACCGGACTGGTTGATCCACTCATTGCAGGCTTGGTGTGGTATGTCCCGATGCTTGAATTTTAAGGCATATGATGCCATATGCGGATGTGGATGAACATACCAGTTATTTCATGGTGTTTACATGTCTGGGGTAGCAGGGTTTTGACCCCATATCAATCCATATCACTGTTTGTCTGGTGACGTAAGCACAACCCTGCGGATTTGACTCATGTTCAGCATCAAAAATTAGAATGAGAAATCCATCAAGGTCAGCGTACTGTAGGACAAACCTTAGCTCTAAATATGTCGTTTTTTACTGATGAAAACTAGGTGATGATACATTTTATATTTTATATGCTGAATGACTCAGGAAAGTTGTAAACACTCCCAACTTGCCCTTCTGTAAACTCTAGGCACTGTGGTGATGGCCGCAAGCCAGCGCAGGGATTCGCGAGCTAAAGGTGGGACAATTTCATGAAAGTTTTGAAATTTCCATTTAATACATATATAATTATATAAATATACATATGTGGATTGAAGGATCACATTGTGATGTGAATGTTCATTAGAACTTATGGGAATTCGCATATCTTCGCATCATGTTGATATGTTTGGCCACTGTCCACATCAGTGATTCTTGAGATTGGCACCACTCCGCCGAGGTAATGTCTCGGTCGCTTGGTTTCACCAACTGATTTGCTGGGGATATGCCAAATTATGGCTGAACCATGGGAAACATGAACATCATGATGATGATGATGATGATGATGATGTATGCTGTATGATGTATGATGATGATGATGATGATGATGATGATGACGATGCTGATGTATGATGTATGATGTATGATGTATGATGTATGATGTATGATGTATGCTGTATGATGTATGATGATGATGATGATGATGATGATGATGATGTATGATGTATGATGTATGATGTATGATGTATGATGTATGATGTATGATGTATGATGGTATGATGGTATGATGGTATGATGGTACGATGGTACGATGGTATGATGGTATGATGGTATGATGGTATGATGGTATGATGGTATGATGGTATGATGGTATGATATGATATGATATGATATGTACCATTTATCATTGATCATTGATTCTAGGATTTTCATGGATTTGGGTATTCCAATTTTTTGACAACACCATTTGAAGATTGGCGACGGGAAGATTTGGAACGAAGGAATATCTTCACACTGTGGAGGGCACGGGCATGGCCAGTGACCTTTCAGCGGATCTCCCAAGCCCAATTCGGCCCATGAATTTGGACGCACGCAAATATCTCAAAACCATTGACACGGCAAAATTGATCAACCTAAAATTGTAAAAGCGAAGAAGTGGAAAAAACAAAACCTTTAGTTACTTCTAAAACTGTTTTTCCATTTTGATGAGGGAGATTTCTCGTTGCTACGTTTGATGACACCGTTTAGGGTAGCCATCAGCATGGCCCTAGGTGCGCTTTGAGAACAATGGCGGGGATGGCAGTAGTGCGACCTGGATGAGCGTTCAGGGCCATGCGAAGGGAACAAAACATGGCCTTTATGTGGGTTAGTACTGGTTAGTAGTGGTTAATAATGGTGAATAATGATGAATTATTGTTAATAATGGCAAATAATGGTTAATAATAGTTAATAATGGCTGATAATGGATAATCATGGTGAATAATGGTTAGTAATGGTGAATAATTGTTAATAATTGTTAATAATGGTTAATCATGGTGAGTAATGGTTAATAATGGTTAATATTTGTTAATACTGGTTAAGAATGGTTGATCATGGTGAATAATTGTTAATAATGGTGAATAATGGTGAATAATTGTTGATAATGGATATATCACCAACAAGAATAGATGATGGTCCCAACAATCAACCCTTGTTGGGGATGGTTCAAAAACCACCTGGTGGTCAAATTGATGTTCCACTTAGACTTGGGGGTAGTTTGTTAATAGATTTACCAGTTATTACTGATGTTTCACAGTTATTATTGGTTGAAATTGATTAACATTACAATGTTGTCCATTTGAAGGCAATATGTGGGACATGGACCCTAACCTTGGAGGTGATCCCCAAGGAATTGATGAGGTTGACGCTAGGACAAGATCAAGAACGTAGACATTTTCCTTGACCATTTATGAACAAGAATCCGCTTGCTGCTTACTCAGGAAACAACCAAATGGGTATCGTAGGATATGATTGGATTGTGCATTCAGCTAGAATGGGATTGACAAGTGAAGCATCTGTCAGCACATATCACATATTTGTAGAATTTATTGGGCCCAAATCCAAATTTATAGGATAGAAACGGCGATAAACCATAAATTTCCAGAGGAAAATGCAGATCTTTGGGGCTGTTGGGGCCATGGTCGTCGTGTCCGTCGACGGGGCCACGATCTGTTTGCTGTTAGGCATGATGGCATGTGGTAACAGATGGTTAACTGCATTAACACTACCCACCAATATTTCAATGTAACATTACGGACATATATGCCGCGATGAACAGTTGGATTGGGCTCCCATCAATCCATAGGGGTTGACATAAAAAAAATGTGCCCATTGTAGGGATTCCCAATGCGGAAGGGATGACCATAACACACATACATATACATACCATCATGTGTTGACCACGGCTGATGAAAATAGCGTACTAGAGCCATCTAAGATGATGAGTTTATACAGAAAAGTATGTAATTACCATGATTGGTTCTTTATATGTTACCCTCTAGTAAACTAACAGAGCTATGGAAAATCACCATTTTTAATATGTAAATCAACTATTTCAATGGCCATGTTCAATGGCAAACTGTTAGTTTACCAGAGGGAAAAAGAATTTGTACCGTGGTACTGTCAGTCACCACGTTTTTTTTTTTTGTGAAGTTTCCTGGGCAAACTGATCCACGAGGCTTTGATCCACGTGTCCCCACACTTGGAGCGACTTGGACCAGATCCTGGGAGCCCAGAATGGGATGCACTGGCAGGGTTTTTGTTCCCTCTTAAAGAGGTTTTTCCTGCTGCCCACTCAGCCAAATGTCCGGCTGGCAGAGAATATATATAGCAATATATACATATATGTATATACATAATTAATTGCATGGGTATATAATGATGTATATATATATATATGTGGTGCATATATGCCCTCACTAAGACTAAGCTGGGGATTCAACCAAGTCGCCTTAGGAAGCACCGTGATTTTTCCGGGGTTGAATCCCCAAGGGCCATCAAGGGCCATGCCACAGGTTGGATACCGCCGATGCGGATGGCAACAAGGTCCTGAAGGTGTGCGGACCAAATGGCTGGGATTCGGGATGGTAATTACTACACTCCGGTGGAAAATCAAACATTGGCTAGCTGGGAAATCCCCGAACTAAATGGAGGGTTTATATAATGGGAAAATCAATGAAAATCATCCATAAATGGTGGATTGTCCAGCCAGCCACGTTTGATTACGGGAGGGTATCTCATGGTTTTCTCAACATTGTTCATGTCGTAGTGGAACATGATGATCATGATGGGATTGATTTATAGGATCGGGACTTGTTCACATGCGCATCCACCCTTTTAAATGGGAGTACGGGATTCAGCCTGCAAAATGGAGATCTGCAATCGTACCACTTCAATGAGTGGTCAGCCAGTTGGAACTATGAGGACCCATCAAATTTGTTGCTGGGATTCAAGCAGCTCTCCGATGGAAAACCACCAGTCTTAATTTTTGATGGGTAAATCAGCTATAATTATCATAGATGAGATATCTGGTTTTTGTTGACAACAGATTCAAATTTACCCTTATCGTTGGTGAAATGATGTGACATGCACCATTTATTTAGCCTTCTTGCTCTTGCTGGTTTGATATGCATGAGTACTGTAGCCATTCTTGCTTGACAGAGTTGTTTCATATCCAAACTTCAATACATATATAACATAACTCTGAGTGATTCTCGCCATCACTGGTTTCATGAGGACTTGGAGTCTCCCATGATAGACGGTAAGACTCAGAACTGTACCGTGACAGGGTTGGCCACTCCCATGTTGGTGCCCTTAGGTGGTCCCATCTATGTGGTTTGAACAAACCCTTACCATTTTCAGGGATCCATGGCTCTCTTTGTAGTGAACTCAATTTGCTGGTTGCGTATTTGTACATGAAATCCTGTTCAGATTCTTAGGTGTTGCTTCTTGGATCGCAATGAGTTTGTTCAAAAAAGGTGGGGCGCTACTATTTCGTCAAAGTTGTTTGTTTTAGTAGGGAAACTTTGGTTTTGGAGCCCTCCATTCTTTGTAACGTCCACATATCCCCAGCTAATGACCAAGGTGGATGTTGTGCCTGTTTCTGTTGCATACAGCATTGTACCCCCATGTTGTTGGTTGTATCATGTTATATAACACTATATCCCTCATCATATCCTTATTGTGACTGGTTCACACCCACATAGGTTCGTCCGGAAAAGGTGTAACTCGGTATAACCCAAACAGTTGCTGGTCAATCATGCTTGTCCCCATTAAAGGGACATGCATTGGGAGTATACTTCATTTTCACACAAACCCACATGTCACATGAAATTGGTTGGATATGTATATATATATACATAACATAAATGCACATCATATTATGTCCCCATTTGTCCCCCTTATGTCCAAATCCAGTGTTTTGTGCCCCGGCCGATCTTCCAAAGAAATCTTCCGTCGACGCCCGGGCCCAGTCGGTGCGCTTCTCTGCGAAGAGTGGCCAGTACCTGGGACATGGTTGGTGATTTTACCCCAATTTGCCAATTCATCCAAGTCATTCGACCATTTTGGTATTGAAACTCATGGTGACGACTGGGGATCCCCTATTTTGAGAAGCCCCTAATATGTGTCGTTTTGAACTCTGCACAAAAACCACAGAGTTCCTTCCTACATTTGCTACATGATATTTGATTGGGAGTTTAGCATCAACAACAAGTATACAATATAGGATAATTTTATAGGATCTTCAGTCTTCAGCTATCAAACATTTGATTGATAAGTGGTTGCTTAGTTATTGTACTGTATTATACCACCTGAATTATTGGGGATAATTGTAGCCCACAATAGGGATACATATTGGCCAGCCAGTATACTGGGATGGGATTGAGTTTGCTTGATGGCTCGTATGCTTTGATTTGAGCGGACTATGCCCTACATACTCTGGAATCGACGAAATAAACCGTATTGAGTTATCAACCATAAAAGGGGGCCGTATAAATGATTCCAAGCATATACTTTGATACTCCATTTCGGATATTTCGGATCATTTCGGAAGCCAAAAGCAATTTGAGATTGAGGAATAGGCTAGGAGAAATATATGGCTGTACAACCCCAAATCTTGGAAGTCCATGTCCTGATCGTTTCGGATCCTTTCTATAATTTGTTGCCGTTCTTGGTGGTTCAACGTTGTTCAACCTTCAAACTTTCCGGATCTTTACGGTAAATGGCTTCCCCAATGGTCAGAATCGCTGACTCAGGTATGCCCCGCCGATGGATCTGCAAACTACTGCGAATTTCTACAAGGCATGACGGGGACCAATCAGAATCCACATGTCAGTGGTGTGAAACTCAACCATTCGGGGAGTCAACCGGAAGTATATCAGATCAGCAAACCACAGTCTTTTTTGCATGGATCAAGGCACAACAAGACGTTAAATCAATCCATTTAAGTCAAATGTCCCTTTTATAACTCTCATGATTCCTTTGTTGAAATTCCTCTAGTATCTGTGAGCATCATCACCGGTCAAGTCTAGGGCGCAGATAATGACCACAAGCTGGCGCGGCCGCATGACCGCTGATGACTCTGGCCAAAGATGCAAAATGGTCATGTTGATTTCATTTATGTATATAATACTATATATATATAATTATATATATATTACCACAAAAAACACTTTTTTACTAGTTTTTTTGGCTAGCATGCATATTCGAATGTTAGATTTCACATTCCCGCTCCAGCTCAAAGGTACGTGTCTCCCTCAAAAAAATTGCTTTTCCCTAGATCTAGTATATTACATGGTTGGGATTGCATAGGTGTATATATATA
>Ga0126342_10003220_pt1 | contig 26744 bp, 20 predicted proteins | sample Cyp1metagenome_FD_92528 | JGI IMG/M metagenome (GOLD analysis project Ga0126342, IMG submission 92528) | Coral microbial communities from Lord Howe Island, Old Settlement Bay, Australia - Cyphastrea 1 metagenome | ecosystem: Host-associated > Invertebrates > Cnidaria > Coral ...
CGTGATCCTAAGCATAGCGTGATTGTGTCAGTGTATGTTGCAAGAATCCTTGGGGATCCGGCTGTTTGAACATGTGGGGGTGCCCGACAAAATGAAACAACCAAATGAGCACTTTTTAAGGGTGTGTAGCATTTTTTTTGGGAAATGAGCGTTTTTTGTTTCTGAGCACTTTTTAGTGTATCGAAGGAAGGTTCAGGAAGGATTAAATCACCCCTCCAGGCATAATCCACCAGGCCACATCCACCAGTAGCAGCCGAGCCAGGACCATCGTTGCCATCTGCCCCACAAAATGCGATAGAGACATCACCAATTTTGGAAATATATTGGGAATGTGAGGGATAGGGATATACTATGATATACTGCATTCCAGATTCAATTTAATACCCTGATTCTTCAGCTGCTTTGAAGCAAATTCAAATAACGTCATAAAATGCCAAAAATATCCAAAAAGTATCCAAGTACAGCTGGTGAATTCTTAACGATTCCCGATGTACTTGCAAAAGGTGAAGGTGGACCTAGGACCGAAAGTTGATTGACAAGTTTGACAAGTGATCGAATATTACCCTCTGGCAATTTGACATAGCTATTGAAAATTGCCCATTTATAGTTGATTTCCCTCTTAAAGATGGTGATTTTCCAGTTCGCTACCAGAGGGTATCCATCATAATTGTCTAAAGTTGATTGACAAGTTTGATAAGTGATCCACTATTATGCATCATAATTGTCTAAAGTACACACGTCCAGCTGCTTTTTCCCAAGCAAACCCAACCGAACGGTGAGGGCTTCAATGTGGCGAGCGCGAGCTAAGATGGGTGGTTTCAACCCATCTGAAAAATATGAAAATCAGTTAGTTGGGATTATTGTTCCCAATATATGGACAAATAAAACATGTTCCAAACAACCAACCAGGGATAATATCAATGTTTAATGAGTTAATTATAATGATGAGTGGGCTAAGAATGAACATACTGCAAATATAATGATTAATTATTAGTGACTACATGGGTATCATGGTTTTACATGGAGCCCCAAAACAAGGCCAGAAAACTCATAACATCAAAAACATGATATATATATATATATATATATCTGGTTGGTGGATTTTCGCCACCCCTCTGAAAAATACGAGTTCGCCAGTTGGGATAATGACATTCCCAATATATGGGAAAATAATCCAGTCATGTTCCAGTCACCACCAACCAGATATATATATATATATATATAGATATACATAGTCAAGGTCAGACCATGACTATTGTGTTTTGTCTACCACCTGGTTATGACTAACAGTTCGCCGGCTGGAAAATCCCAACCATAAATGGAGGTTGAGTTCGCAAAATCATCTATTTCGATTAGGGCCATCTATACCATGGCTATGTAACAAATAACCAGAGGGTTCCATTGAAATCCCATAAAATCACCATAAAATCCCCATACAATCCCATAAAATCACCATTTTTGTTGGGTAAATCAACATTTTTAATAGGTAAATCCCATTTGTTGGGTAATTTTTGGGGCTGTTTTCATCACGTTGGGCAACAGAACGTTGAACGGACTACGAGTCCAGTGATTCCCAGTGATTCTTCGTCAACAGATCAACAGATCCACGGGGAGCTGAAGGCTGTTACCCGGCCTGGTAATGACTACCCTCTGGTGAACATACAAAAAGCTATGGAAAATCACCATTCTTAATGGGAAAATCCACTATTTCTATAGCCATTTTCCATAGCTTTTTGTATGTTCACCAGAGGGTAACAGTTTGCGAACTTGAAAATGGCCATAGAAAAAGTGAGTTTTCCCATGAAAAATTGTGATTTGTTTCCATAATTATGTTAGTTTACCAAAGGGTAATGGAGAATAACACTGACCTTCAGAGTGAAAAATTGGAATCTGGTTGGAGGTTGAGCCACCCCTCTGAAAAATGATGGAGCTCGTCAGTTGGGATGATGACATTCCCAATATATGGAAAAATCATCCAGTCACGTTCCAGTCACCACCAACCAGGAATCTATATACCCATGTGGGTTTGCCTAGAAAATAGATGGATTTCACACCCTTTTTTAGTGGTAATCCATTGGGGAAAAAAGTCGAAAAAAACCACTGGATTGGGGTACCAACAATGCTCAAACTTGGCACATCTGATTATGATGATAGTTGTGTTTATCTGATGACCAAATACTGTAATATGTTACAGTTTACACAAGAAGTGTGTCATAAAAAAACAAGAACATATGAAAGTTCCCCTTTGCTTATTGATTCACGTCGCTTACGTTGCATATGCCTATCGATGTATCAACGAAGACTATACAGGTTGTGTATGCTGCAAATAGATAAATACGTATAGTGTATATTATACGTGTATATATATATTCTCCTGTATTCTGTTCATCTAAATCAACCAATATTCAACCAATATCCACTGGCAAATCCACGAGCAGGTCCGGTCTCCCAACATCTCTGCGCCGAGGAATTTGGCAAATCCTGCCTCCTCCCCTCCGATGCGATATGCACGAACCACCAGCCTGAGGTTCATGGTTTGGTGGTTCTGCAGCTGGATCGGTTTTGGATGAGATAGAATGATCTGCAACTGGCATAATGACTACAATGGGGATGTCATCAGGATATAAAAATATAATTGATCATAATTGAGGATATCATTGGGATAATTGCCAGTAGTCCCGGATTGTAACAAACAAATAACTAATATTAAACAATGATAAATGCAGCCCCAGAAACCCTGATGGTGTCTTGGATCTGAATAACTTGTGCAAACAAAGGGCTGCAATGGGAAAAAAAAACATGAGCATGGTCAAACGCAAGCGGAAAAAAAAACGTGTTGACAAGCGCAGAATCCCCAAACCTGGGATTCCCTATGCTGTGGCCGTCCGCACACAACAGCCACCAACAAAGCCTTGTGAAGGCCTTATTGAAATATGATGAAGGGCAAAGGCCTTATTTCAATGGCCATATTTTGAGGGTATATCCCCTTACATAGGCCTAAAAAATAGGCCTTATATATGGAATCGGTACCTCCAATTTTTCTCGGTTCCTGAGTCATGGCCATTGATTATTGAGGTGTGATTGTAACATGTTATCCAAAAGGTATGATCAACCCCAATCACCCCCAATCAATGGAAGCTTGCTACACTTTCATGCTTGAGATGGAAAAAAAACCTGTGGGGTACCCATAGAATCTCATGAACAAACCTGGTGCTGTCCCCATTGTTGCTTTGCTAAATAATTCCCTGATATTGGTTCAATTCATCTTCATTTGTTGTGCTAATTCACATGTTCTGGTTGATAGACTCTTAGCTGATTGAATCTGTTTTACTTATTGATAACATGAGTCCCAAGTCGTGCTGATTAAATCTCCATTGATTGGTTGATTTCCCTGTGTTTACGGGGTTGGTTCACTCATTAACATCCATCAAGCCAACATGTCTGGTTTCTTCAAAATGACTAAATTTATCACATCAAATTCGGATGAAATCAAATTTTCCATCAGACTAATGAGGAATGAAACCATTGAAAATCCCCGCTTTAACCACCCCCTCCCCACCCATCATCCACCCATCGTCCACCTGCTATGCCTCGTGCGCGTGCGTTCTAATGCCACCAGGTCAGCCTGACGTCCCCCGGTGGTTACTGAAAGTTTCATGGGTTGGTTCAAGGGAAGATCTATAGCTGGTTGGTGGTTTCAACCCCTCTGAAAAATATTAGTCAGTTGGGATGATTATTTCCAATATATGGAAAAATAATTCAAATGTTCCAAACCACCAACCAGATGATCATTGGGTTGATTCTCACATTTTTCCCACAAACATTCTGGGGAGGACAATCCAAGATTTCTCAAGGGACCTGGATATTCAGAATTTTAGCCGGCAAACATGAAGTTTGATAGATTACAAACTCGGACATGGCATGATCCAAGGAATTTCACAAAGAGTATGAGAAGCCATAGAACGAAAGCGAAACAGTATGTCAGCCAATGAATAAAATGATGATGTATACCAGTCAAAATGCAAACATGGCGAGCTCAATAGGACGGCCACATTCCATTCCTACATCATATTTCAGTGCTATGCACCGGCTTGGATACACTAGCCACATAGCCACATCCAGGGCCTCTCACATTGGAGGTTTCTTAAGTCATGGTACCCCAGTTCGCATCCAAGTCATGGATCTGGGCAAATTATAGTAATTCACTAACCTGAAATGTTGGGCCAGCTATGGGGATGATTCCCCATATATACACCATGATTCCAGGGCTCGGGAGAACAGTGAGGTCGTTATAATTTGGGATCCCCCAGCCATTCAGAAACCTCCAAATCTATCAGGGTAAATGATAACATTTTTTTGACCTGAAATAGCTATTCCAACGAGGTCACAGCGGTTAAACACCCAGACCCAGAATGGTGAAATTAGACGTTTGACAGTGAAATGTCCATCATTGATCCAAAATCCCATTAGAAAAAGACAGCCAAAGGCTAATTCGACCTATTACCGTGTTTAATTACCGGAGGGTAATTGGGATATGATATGATGGTACATAATTCATACGATATACCAACAACAACATGTGCGAATATACTATCTCATGTGGTATAGTAATATCATGTTAAATAATACGTATATATATATCATCTGGGTAAATTATAATAATTCACTAACCTGAATTAAGGCCATTTTGGGGATCATGTCCAATACTAACCATGATTTCCAGTGAGGTCGTAGTGAGGTCGTTATAATTTACCCAGATATCATCATATATCATGTATCTCATTATACCATGTTCTATACCATGAAATCCCATTATGTACCATCATACTAGCCATTTTTTATAGGTGACTTGGGGTGCCATTTTTGCATCCCGGCCTGTCGACTCTCCGTGAGTAAGGCACCGCTGTCGCGCCAAGCTTCCTGAGCGCTGTTTCAAAGCCCTGTGATTCCACCGAAAATCAGATTTGACCAGATGAAACAGGGATTGAAACCAAGGTTTACCAGGGTTTGAAACCATTGGTTTACTATGATTTAGTAGAAACAGTATTCAAAGCAGAATTTTGACTATGATTTAGAATTATATAGCATGATTTATGTGATGATGAACAATATGGCCTTAAAATCATTGGGTTGTCAATCCAAATGTTGCAGCAAAGCGTGGAAAGACCATGGGAATTGAAAGCAATAAACATGTATTAAAATGTGATATTTAGCAGCAAAAATATGTATGAAACCAACCAACCTATGAATTCAACAAAAAGATTGGATCTATCAACAAACAGTTACCGTTGTCACCAGCCAAAAGTGAGGATTGAACTTTAAAAAGTCTTGGGATTTTTGCATGATGAAAAGCAAGGTACCCTCTGGTAATTTAACATCAATGGCCATTTATAGTTGATTTACCTATTAAAGATGGTGATTTTCCATAGTTATGTTAATTTACCAGAGGGTAAATATCAACCAAACATATCCAATTTGCGAAAAGCTCCTGGCAACCCAAATCCCAAAAAAACAATTCATCCCCTCACCAAATTGCCTGCAGTGGTGCGCTCCACCCAACCAAATCGTATGCAAATTCAATTGTTGCGGAATTATTTCATATTGATCACAATGTGGTAAACCCAACAAAAAAACGACTCTTTGGGATGATTCTTAACACGAATTTATGGTGATATTGGGAAGTCTTTTTATTGAGTTTACTCGTTTACCCTGTAGAAAAATGGTGGCGTCTGAAACTGGGGGTCCCCCAGTTTGAGAACCCCTCGTCCGTCGGTCCCAAATCCTAGCTTTTCACCACCCATACCCAAGTATCCTCACAAGTAAATTCTAGTGAGAACTGTTCGATGTTTTGCTGGCTAACCAATAAGATCACATAAATTGTTTGTTCATGATCCACACTTGGTAATTATTGTATAGATATAAATATAGATATTTTGCTGATGAATAAGATCAGATATACTATTATATTACTATTACATACTACAATATACTATTGATAATAGTTGGCTTCACCATATGTTTAATACTGTTTGAATGTTTATGATCCAATTGATCAATGTTTCAGCTGGAACACCCCATGGCTGGCATGGCCTGCAGCTGCAACACCAACTCGACCAAGGCCTGGAGAACTGACCCGGCTCTTCACATGAGAATTTCGTCCCTAAAGAAAGCCAAAGATCGGGTGAAAAAACGTCTAGTTAATGTAGTTTAATGATGTTCAATGGAAAATAACTGTGTGCTTCTCATGTCCTCTCACCTCTCAGACTGCACTAAAGCTTAATTACTATAGATCTGGGATGATCTGGGCAAAGTATAATGGTTCACATAACCTGAATATTCCGGTGATTTAGGGATACGTTCCAATATATAAGCCATTAAGTCCAGTGAGGTCGCAGTCCTTTGACAAACACTCCAGGGCCTCGTGTTCTCGGATCCTGGGATGAGGGTTTTGTCAAACGGGAGAAACCATGCGGGGAAACGAAAATCATAAACCACCCATTTTTGGAAATGGTAACCATACCACCTATAAAAAAAATTGTGATTTGGTTATTATGGTTTTACCCACATTAGTTATATTGCTCAGTTAAAAGAAATAGTTCTTAGTCATAGTTGTAGCTACAAAAATATTGGAGTACTATATCTGGAAACAACTATGTGATAAAAGAGCACACATAGGGGTTTAACATTGTTTAACGGATTGGACATGACTCAACCATCTTCGACCAAAATAAAAAGGAACCAGCAACTAATCAAGGCACAAGATAATTCAAAGCTTGGCAAACCCATTCCAAAGGCACACTATCGAATTCTGGTGTCTTGCATTCCGCAAGTTTGAGAACATTGAGAACTCAGAACAAACTCTGACACCAAAAAAACATGTTTAATCATATATTTGAGCAACAATGTCGACAATATTGTTCTGGTTATTTTTCCAGTTTCAGTCAACATCTTCTAATCCACTGCACAAAATCAAGAAATATATACCTTCTATTGAGTTCGGATTTCATTGCTGGAAAGAAAAAACAATTCTCATAGAGGGTTTTTGAAAAACAAGGAGTGACGAGTTTCAAGATATGACGATTGAAACTGATAGGATATAAGATTGTTTTTGTTTATTTCAAAACTGAAACTTACGTTTTTTGAAGATCAACACCTGTTTCCCAGACAACTTAGGAAATCAGCTAGTTGTACCGAGATCAAGGAAATATATACGTCATGCGCACCAGACCGCGGAAAGCTGACATGTTCTAGTTGCTTGTAGAGAGGCCCATCACAACAAGGTTTCATCAATCCATCCAGTCACAGAGTGTCATGTACCAAAATTGATTCTTTGATCGGTACATGTTTTGCTCTTGGACTTGCACAGGAGGATGCAAAAAACATTCAAATGCGCCCCGAAACGAAAATCACACCGCAGGTCCTATCACCAAGTGTTAGCTGAGCCATAACATACTTGGTGCTTCATACCAGCTGGTATTCTGGTTGGTGGTTTTAACCATCTTGAAAAATATGACTTCGTCAATGGGAAGGATGACATCCCATATATGAAATGGAAAATAATCCAAATGTTTGAAACCACCAACCAGTATTTTCTTGCCAGGAAGTGGGGTTACAATCCCAACATATCCCAACTATCACCTGCCCTAAGCCTACTAACCATGGCCAACCCTACTTACTGAGGTGAAGCTAACCCACTGAGGTGAACCGCCGATTTTCCCCTTCCTGTCATGGCTAAGGGCACCCTGAATGGCTGGTTGGTGGTTGAGCCTACCCCTCTGAAAAATATGAGTCAGTTGGGATCATTATTATTCATTATTCCCAAGCGAATGGAAAAACAAAAAAAAACAAACCACCAACCAGCCATCCCAAAATAGCTTCAAACACTTGCATTGTCGGTCTTCAGATTGTCCATCACTTGCTTTTTGTCTGTGAAAAAACATCCATTCCACAGCATATATGTCTGTGAAATATATCAGTTGGCTTTCGCATTTCACATAGTTCCAAACCACCAGAATGTGACATGTGTTCTTTGGGGCTGGCCCGGCGCCAAGGATCTTTGCCGGGTTCGCTCTCAGCGCTTTCTCCACGGTGTAGGACAAGCCTGGCTGGGACTCTCTTTGCGATGCCGTAGTAAACTTAAGATGGGATCATCTGTAAAGAACATGATTTTCAGTGGGTCACTATATCTGTTTATCTCTTCTGACCTATGAAGAGATACTATATATTATGATACTATGTATAGCCAAATATATAAGTCACTATATATAAGTTGGGTAACTTATGGCTCAAATTTACGCTACTTATCTTCCCAAGCAAGGTTTACACAAACATTCAAAGTGTTTCAGACGGGCAGTTTCGTGACAGATCCTGGTTTCCCAAATCATGTTGCGTAGCCCCACACACCATTCAGTGAAGCAGCAACCAAAGTTTCACCACACCAGCAACATAGGTGTTGCTTGGAAGTTCGCTCCAGTTAGTTAGTGCGTGGTCAGCGGACCATATATAAGACCATATAGTGTGTATATAGTATAATATATTCTGATTATATAAGTATAATATATATATATTATACAAAAAAATCAGCATGTGTGTCTTATATGATATGATGTCACATTTGAACAACTCATTGAAATTAAAATTAAAAGATGTTCTTTTAATTCATATAGTATTATATGGCTTAATATTACATGCTATTATACCGCATTATATAAATTAAGTGAGACGTTGTTTATGAGAGGTTTCTCAGAATTAAGTCATGTTAACTTATCACATATCACCCTTCGGTAATCCAATCAAGCACTGGACAGCGCCTATCACTCCGCATTATTTTTAGATACTCATACTATGGTTATCAAAGTCTCCTATAATAGGGGATAACTAAGATACTACCCCCCAAATAAAACTGGATATACCTATATATTGCTTACCCACTAGTATTGTGTTTGGCCATTTTAGGATATGACTTTCTGTATTACCTATATCTATCTGGGTAAATTATAATATTTCACTAACCTGAATTAAGGCTATCTTGGGGATGATATCTCTAAAATAAAGTTCCAGGGCTCGGGAGAACAGTGAGGTCGTGATGAAATTTACCCAGATAATCATTTATTGTCATCTATTATCATCTATTGTCATTTATTATCATCTATTATCATCTATTATCCCATGATTAGCGGCTATATATATATATATTTCCATTTATTCCCATATATTGCTGGTATAATTCCCAGTTCTGTAGCCCACTTGGATAGCCCACTTGGCCGAGCCTAAGGCAGAGGACAGCTGCGCATATCCTTCGTGGACTCCATCGAAAATTTTAGGCGTGAAATGAGGAGATCTTCACCATCAAAAAGGGGAGAAAATGAGGATTTACCATGAAACATGTGGAATTTCACCATTTTGATGGGAAAGAAATGTCTTTCTAAGAATTGCTTCAGTGTTAGAGAACATTGCTGCGTGAAGTAAAATAACGATAAAACGTTGGACATTCACCAACAAATCATATGACATTCAATGAATTGGTTGAAGGGAACATCAAAAACCGAACGCCTCAGTTTGTTCAGACTCAAATCCATGGTTCCCTGTGAGAATTACCTGACTCGTATGGGATTCACACCTTCTGATTCAAGGGAAATCTAGAACAAAGGCGAAGACATGTCTATTATGATCCTGTAAATGTCCCTTCAATTCGGGAATCATGAGGATGTCAAATCGGCTATGACTCATACCAGAATGTGCCAATACATCACATAGTCCATTACAAAATATTACAACCTTGCTTTGTGTTCATGGCCAATCTTACATGCACACAATGCACACGTTTACTTTAGCCCGCTAGTTTAACATAATACATCCCCATTGTGGCAAGAGATTAAGTTGTACTAGAGGACCCATCCAGTCGGTTGACGAGTATTAAAAAATATTTATCAAACAATAAACAGATTGGTCCGGGAAAAGTAAAACAAGTCAGCCACCTGAATAAATCCATGGATAGTTACCCGAATTCTAAACATCATTCACAACCTCATTGTGAGGGCGCTGGAATTTATCGTAAATCAGAGATCATAAACGATTTTTCAAGGATTATATAGACTAGATGTAAATACTAATGGAGGCCATGTTTTTTCAAAATGGAAGATTATAATACCCTCTAGCTATTTAACATAGCCATGGAAAATGGCCCATAGAAATAGATGGTCTACCTGGGTTTACCTATTAAAAATGGTGATTTTCCATGGCTATGTTAAATAGCCAGATGGTAATCCTATTTTGTTGCTTGCAGAACCATCTTCAATAGTGAAACCACCATTGTAATCACCATTATAAACCACAAAATTATTTAAGATTTATTCCACTTGATTCGTATTTAAAATGGAAGATTATAATATATTCTAATCTACCCCTAGATGGCAGTGTGTCAAAACCTTGTACCCCTGGTGAACATCAAAATAGCTGGTAAATGGATGTTCATCCCCATAAAAATGGTATTAATAGGTATTGATCCATACCCAAATAGTGGCGATTCAGAACGAAAAGCGTTCGCGCTATGAATCGATGGCAAAACCGAGCGGCCGTTGAGGGTGTCTTGCATCAGCGTTTGAGCACCAGCCACCTGCGAGCTGAGTCAGCTCAGTCAGTCAGCTGAGTCCAGCCTGAGTCCAGTCTACGAATCAAGGGGATTACCATAGGGAAATGGAGGTTTTAATAGGAAAACCATAGGAAAACCATAGGAAAACCATAGGAAAATGGAGGTTTACCATCTGGTTATGACATTCACAGTTTGCCATGGAAAATCCACCCACTTTTAATATAGGTAAACCATCTATTTCTATGGGCCATTTCCCATGGCTATGTCAAATAACCAGAGGGTAAACTTTAAATATCCATCTTGTGACGATTAAAAAAAAAGTTTCCATAAATGGGGGTACCCCAAAATCGATGGTTTATAATGAGACATCCTATGAAAATTGATGATTTGGGGGTACCCGGGTTACCCATATTTTGGGAAACCCCCAAATGTATACAACAGAAACAAATACTTGTACCATCTGAAAATTTTGTATCTAGGGGTACATCTAAAAGCTGTTTTCTGTAAGTATATTCTTGCTGATATAGAGGATATAAATGTGGTGCGCAGACTTTTTTAATTATCAAAAGTGCCGTATCAAGAACAGTTTCCTTTGTCCAAGGCTAAGGTCCACACGAAAAGGAGACCCTCAGGCCATTCAACATGGTTTGCTGAAAAATCATCCATTTAGTTCGCATGTCAATCCCACTTTAATGCCAATGTATTACCGGGATTTCCCAGTCGGCCGTGGTGGATTCCCGGATGGTGAAATATATCAAAAATATCCCAAACTCAGGATGCACATTACCGTATTCTACCTCCTTCAAATTCACTATCTGGTTGGTGGTTTCAACCCCTCTGAAAGATATTAGTCAGTTGGGATGATTATTCCCAATATATGGAAAAATGTTCCAAGCCACCAACCAGCTATGATAAAAATTAAAGACGAAGCAACGGAAAGGATTTCTACCCAGCAACATTGACACGGTATGACAGAGTCAACTATATTAATGTGATTTTTTCGAGGAACACGTCATCTCATCAACAACCATGAAACTCACAGAAACCAACATGGAGACTGGGGTGACACCAGCACCCTCTTACATACTCCGAAAAAATGAAATAACCGTGTTTGACAGCTGCGAATTTAGAGGTTTGACCATTTTCACTAGCCGTTTCTAAGCAGTCATGGGCATTTGAAAGGGCAAATCAACGAAAATACGATGTAGATCCATCACTGGTTGGTGGTTGAGCCACCCCTCTGAAAAATATGAGTTCGTCATTTGGGATGATGACATTCCTTATGGAAAAATCATCAATTCATGTTCCAAACCACCAGTTATGATCAACATGTTTCTCACATTTTGTTCCACACATTGCATGAGTCGAGTGATGGAAATTCTCCCAGTTTCCCATATGTCTATTCACTTCCCGTATCTTTTGCGGTTGCGGTGTTCCGAAAACCCGAAGCCTCCAGCAATTACTACAACCGGAAAAGGGGTCAATATAATGTGTACTGTATGGATGCGTTTGAAACGCGGTGTGACTTTTGTTTGGTGAAAAACTTGAAACATTAATCAACCAAATGAATGAATCAACCAATGAATGAACCAACCAACAAGCAAGCAAGCAGGCAACCAACCAACCAACCAACCAACCAACCAACCAACCAATCAATCAATCAATCAATGAATCAATCAATCAATCAATCAATCAATCAGTCAAATCAACCAAGCAATCACCTTAATCACAATTTATGCACTGATCACATTAACCAACTTCACGCACTGGTTGGGCTGCCAAGTCATCTTTGGACTACAGCTGCAGGCAGCTTCCACGCAGATGGTTTGTCACCCTCTCCAGTCATTAGGGAAACTAATTGAATATTTTTTTTGGGGTACAAAGGGAATCCCAAAAATAACTAAATTATTGAATTGATTTTGTCCAAATGTTAATCGCAACATGTGCGCAAATAACTCACGGGCAAATAAAAACCATGGTTATGTAGCATTGGAGTGGTTTTCTCTAAGGTCATTTTTTCAAATATTACTGTACACTAGTCGGTCGATCAGTTTAGGATATGATAAATCAAAAAAACAATTCACTCATTCACTACAGTATAATGGCTGAATCAATTCTGGTTGATTCATATAGCTCACTAACTTGAAAATGGTTTAAGCGAGGCCATTTGGGGATGATTCCCAAATAGACCATCCTTCCAGTGATGTTACAATGACGAGGTCATGATCAAACTCATCCATATATATATATATATGTAAAACCCTACTACTATAGTAACTATATAATACCATAGATATATCTAGCATAAACCTCTAATTATTGGAAATACAACCCCAGTTTCATCAATTCATGCATGAAATTTCCCCAGTCCACCTTTGGAATGCCACTTTGCACAGCATCTTGCATCGCCCTGCGCAAGCTCGCGCTATGGTGGATCCCCCATGAGAAATGGTCGACTTTGAGTGATTATATATGTTGGTCTGGTTAATTTTCATATATTTTCATCATATCTGACTATAATGTGTTTCAGGATTCTATCTGACTAGTATATATCTGACTATTGTATATATACATATGCGATTATTTCTGTTTGTCTGAAAATAGGTTCTCACAAAAATCCTATGGTTAGTCATCATGTTCCTCATCTAACTTGCCATTTTGAGGTATTCCCCATTTTTCCCTACGTATGATTCTGGGAGACCTTATTTCAGACCGTTTTTGGTCAGCCAGATTTGAGGATGACCGTTAATTTTTGTTCATTATACTCATCTCATCATACTAGCGACTTGACATGTTTCCTTAATATCGCTCATTGTAATTCCCATCAATGCCCTATAGCCCAGCTACATCCAGCTACTATAACTCCCTATTTCATGACTAATAAAAAATTGCTATTTTAATGCCTCAGTTTCGTCAACAGCTGCGCCGTCGCGCGCCTGAGTTGATTGCTCGTGAACTCCACATGCCACGGTGCAAGCGACTCGCCGTCACTGAGCGCGCGCAGCGCGATGGACAGCCCTAGAGCTACATGGTTTTTATGGGAATTAATGGGAAAATATCTATCTATCTATATATATATATATGTATATATAGCCTATAAATCCTATATAATGGAAAACTAAATTCTAAGAGGTTCATAGTGGGATAATAGTAGAAACCAGTGATTTACACATGGTTAATACATGGGGCTATCATTCAATTTAAATGGGGTAATTTCACTGACTTATAACTGGTATTTCGGGCCATAACTGTAAACATGATTAGACTGATTAGGCCAAGAAGAAATTAAAATTAGCGTCTAACCGTCTAACCCACAAATATGAGGGATCCAGCCAACATTGCAACCAACAACATGGGATTCAACTCAACCAAGATAACAGGAATTAAACCAGGGATTGTGAGCATCGAACTCCATAATGTATACCAACTAAGAATGGTGATAGAAGTGCCAATCAACTGGCATGTTCTTCCCAGAATTATTCTATGTACACTCCAGCAAATTAAATTAGAAATAGGTGGATTTGTATTTAATGTGTATCGATCTGACATATCTGCTTCATTCCAGAATCCCAAAACGAAGCCTGGCAGGGCTTAGCCCCTTCCCCATATAAAAATACACATCCCTCCGATCAGGGGATGGGAGTATTGATCACTGATTCACCACCAACTTAGCTTTGTTGAGTCAGTTTCCCGCTGATTCTTGTGCATAGATGTCCGAGAGTCTTAAACGTGCCATGTCGGATGTCATGATGATGACCTGCACCTGCCTGAGCTTTTCCATTTGCGGCCCGTACTTACGCCAAAGGAGTTGGACGAAGAGCACCTGCACCCGTTCAGCATGGAGAGGCAGAGCTGCAAGGTGCTGGGCCCCACCAAGTTGATCTTTTCATCCGAATCCAAGTCATCAAGCCTCTCAATCACCTGCACCAGCGTGGCCAAGATGAAGCTTTTGCCTCCGCCCCGAGGCCCCGCATCTCCTGCAGTTCGGTGCGTAGAGCGGCGCTCTCAGCCCTTAGAGCGGCATTCTCAGCCCTGGCCCTCAGGGTTCGATTCTCAGGGGACCATATGGCATGGACGCAGCCAGGGCTTTGAAGGATGTGTTGGGCGGCTTGCTGTTGCTCCTCGTCTAGGCAAGTGTTATGCAACGTCAGTGCTACAAGCGGCTTGCTCAAGGTGTCCTTGGCCTTGCCCAAGAGTTGCTGCAAAGGCCCAACCCTATCTGATCTATCTGGCTGAACTCCAATAGTTCACACACCTACCCTCTGGTAAACGTTTACATAGCTATTGAAAATTGCCATAGAAATAGTGGATTTACCCATTAAAATGGTGGATCTTTCCCATCAGTTACGTAAACGTTTACCAGTGGGTACAAAGTTCACCATCATTTTAAAGGCACGGTGACTTCGTTCAACTTTCCCACATGTCATTCCATAAGATCTATATCTATACCCTCTGGTTATGTCAAAATAGCTATGAAAAATGGCCATAGAAATAGTTGACTTTCCCATTAAATATGGTGATTTTCCATAGCTATGTAAACGTTTACCAGATGGTAACATCAAGATCATTGCGAAAAAAATCCATCGATATCCCCAAAAGTTGCCAATTGTCAATCATCCTGGTGAACATCCAACCGGAGGATCTACTTAGAAACTGGTGGAAGATCACCTGGTATGAGGTTCAAGTCCACAATTTCGTGGCTTGTCCCATCTATAAACAGGTAAGTATGGTTACTAGGCAGTGGTTTGTTTTCTAAACAAGTCATTATTCAAATCACTCTTGATCACTCTTAGTCACTGGTAATCAGTAATAACTTTTGATCACTATTGATTATTAGTATATTATTTTCATAGTGATCACTATCTAATTCATATCAATCATCCTTCGATTATAAATAATTATATAGTCACTATTATCACCATTAGTCAAGCTATCACCCTACGATCAGCAAATAAGTATTGATTAATAGTGATCACCAGGTAAAGACTATTAATCACTGTTGATAGTCATTATCAACAAACATGGTTCACTATGCCATTAATTCACTATTGCTGATTAGTTATCACTAAGTGTTGCCATAGTGATTAACCATCCATGAACTAATAGTGATTCACTATTTATCTGGTTGGTGGTTTCAACCCCTCTGAAAAATATGAGTTCGTCAGTTGGGATGATTATTCCGAATATATGGAAAAAACAAACAAACCACCAACATCACTATTAATCACTATTAATCACTATGATTCATCACTATTAATCACTATTCATCACTATTAATCACTATTCATCACTATTCATCACTATTCATCACTATTAAGTCATATCATGATTCATCACTATTAATCACTATGGCAACACATCACAGGCTCCCAGGATCCCAGGATCGAACCAGGCTCCCCAGGCTCAGGTTCCGGTTCAGACCACCTGTGGGCCGAGCAAAATTCACGATGACAGGAACTTGGGGATCAAGAAACATTTACAATAATAATATATATAATATTATGTAATAACAATATAACATTTACATGGGATATAATATTATTATATTATGTAATATAATTGTGTTAATGTATATAACTACAATATAACTACATTTTTTTTACAATACAATATAATGTAATATAATATACTATAATAGAATTTGACGTGTATATTTATATACATGTGTTTGTATATGTTTAGATACATTTACTATAGATATTAATGGGTGTTTCTATGTATATATAGTTAATGGGCTCATAAATGTTTATAGATACATTTACTGTAAATTAATGGATTTACATGTATAATCAATGGGCTTATATATGTTTATAATAATAGGTGTTCAATCATATTGCAGTTTTAATGAGGATGTTTCGACATTTCCAGATTCTATCTGCTCCAGGATGACTATATAAACATATACATATAGATACCGTCTGGTAATCTAACATAGTTATGGAGAACGGCCGGTTGTAGATAGCTTTGCCTGTTAAAAATGTTGGTTTTACATAGCCTTGTTAGACTGCCAGAGGGTTGATAGTCAGCCGCAAAAAGATAGAACAAGCACGATCCTACCAAATTAGTGAGGACGTACATATATATATTATTATATTATATTTTAATATATTATATTATATTATATTATATTAAATTATATATTATATTATATTAAATTATATATTATATTATATTATATTATATTATAATATATTATATTATATTATAATATATCATATTATATTATATTATATTATAATATATCATATTATATTATATTATAATATATCATATTATTTTATATATATTATATAATATTACATTATATTATTTTATTTTATATTATATTATATTGTATTATATTGTATTATAGTATATTATAGTATATATAATAGTATATTATAGTATATTATAGTATATTATATTATGTTATATTATATTATATTATGTTATATTATATTATATCATATTTTATTATATTATATTATATATAATCACCAAATGTATGTGTATATATATACATATACATATACATATATATATATTCGGTGATTATATACTAGGTTACTATGCTTGAGTATATTTATGAGTGTATGGTGTCGAGTTTCGGGAATTCCATAATTTTGAAGCTTTTTGGAAGTCCACGAACAAGAGTTTTGCCCGAGGCCCAAGAAATGACTCCGAGGTTTGAGCCAAGCCAAAATGCATCTTCCATACTTTCTTGAGTCATGTCAGTAATGTTTGTTTTACAGACAATCGTATATACCCGGCCAGAGTATGTCTGTTAACGACCGAAAAAAATACGAAAAGTTCAATATAATACAGTATAGATTTGTTTGAGTAGATTCAACCGAATTGAGTTTTTTGGCGGGGTTCAGCCATAGCAGGTGAAGGTGATTTTTCCATTTATGGGTTGGCATGCCGGTTCCGGCACCTATTGGTTGTCCAATGGGTGGTATTTTTTTTGTACCCTCCCGTAACAGTGTAACATGGCAATTGACTGGAAATCCCCCACAAATGGAGGTTTAATGGGGAAATCATCTATAAATGGGGGAATGTCCATTGCCATGTTTGATTACTGGAGGGTGCCCCTCCCCCCATCAACTAACAAACTGAAAAAAAAAACTCTATGACATTTCTTTGGAATAACAAAACTCCACTATTTTGATCCTCAAAGGATATTATGTATATATATATATATATAAATAGATAGATACATGTGTGAGTGTCCCTTTTCTATCCCCGTTATGCTAACAATGCGCAATACCATCAACCAAGTAAGTACCGTTTTGGATCATAGGCACAGTATGGCACAATTATATTCTAATGTTTCATCTTCACATACCGTTATATTTCGATATAGTTCATTGTCCATGCACATAGTATACCTACAAAACATCAGTTAAAATAGCGTTATCAACCAGCTGCCATCTATTTATTGTATCATATCCACGTAGTTTCCATACAAGACCTTAATAACTAAAAACTAATAGCTAAAAAAATACAAAAACATTGAAAGATTACGTGTGTGTGTATATATATATTTACATATAAATATATATCCAACCCTATATTGTTTAAAAAAAATGTATAAATACCATGACCGCATTGTTGTACCCCTAAACACCCAGTCTCTGGCGTCAAGATACGTCGCTTTCTCTGCATCGTGCAGGATTGAGTCCAACCTTTTTGTCGAGTCGAGGGAGTAAGTGTCGATGGATTGGGTTAAGGGTAAATCTTAACTGGAAACCATGGTTTTTACCATCAAATTTGATGTGGTTGCCGGTTAAATGGTTCCTATCATCCAATTCTATGAAACTGGGATATGATATATTCAATGTTTAATGGTTTGACTGGGATATGTATGATAATATGGATATAATATATTCAATAGTATGATATATATATATGATATTATGGGATTATTGGAACATATTATGGTGGATAGTATTTATTAAATCAAATGGGATACCATTGGAGGTTTGAACACCAATCTAATTGGGAATAAACCTATCCACTAAGATATATCATATGATTCTGGTGTTGACTATCTATCAAACCATGTTTTTGTTTGGCTTGGTAGCAACGGGAAGCAAGCAAGGATCGCAGCTACTACTCCTTTGGGAACTGCAGCCATGATGGTGAATGCACAAAGGGGACTATCCAAAATCATCAATGACCGAATTGTTCATGCTGTTGCAAATTAGTATATGTGAATATGGGGGCTATGTATATACGGGTGAACCAGCAAATGGTGATCAAACTATTCAATAAAGTTTACTTCCCTTTTCGGGTACGTCCACAAAGCGGATACACCCCCCAATGGCAATTCTAGTAGGGGAAATGCTGAGAAACCAACAAATTTAGGGTACCCTAGACCATAGTTTTCAGACAAACCCATTTGTTCTATGGTACATCCATCCATCCACTCAGTCACTAAGAGAAGTATTGCCCGACAGTCATCATAGCCCCAGCATGGTCAAACTCTCCATAAGAGTGTAACCAGCAACAAATATGGCATTTTAAATTTGGGACACTATTAAAGTGATTTAAAGCCCCATTTATTGTCATGATTATGACCCATAAAGTCCCAAGGCCCAAACAAAAAAACAAAACGTATCTCAATCCCCTCCCCCCCAAAAAACAAAATAAAGTTCCAACAAAGATCCCATAAATCTGGGTAAATTATAATATTTCACTAACCTGAATTAAGGCCATTTTGGGATGATTCCCCTTACTAACTATGATTTCCAGTGAGGTCGCAGTGAGGTCGTTATAATTTACCCAGAATAAATGGTATCATATCGTATCATACCCATCAATTTGAATGGTTCTCCACCCCAATGTGGCGCCACATGGTGGTGCGATCCGTTCGCTGGGTGCACCGGGCAGGCGTTGCACACGTTGAGGGGTGTGTTCCTCAAGGCCTACGCCGAAACAAAGATAGGGATATAACTAATCAATCAATCTGGGTAAATTATAATATTTCACTAACCTGAACTAAGGCCATTTAGGGATGATTTCCCTTATTCACTATGATTCCAGTGAGGTCGCAGTGAGGTCGTTATAGTTTACCCAGATGAATGGAAATAGTTGTTCTAACAATTTCTTAGCCATACTCCAGGGCTGATTTTCTGAATATGGGAATGTTGCCTTTAGAGTTATATCCATTGATATCCATATTTTTTAATGGGATTATTATTAGAAAATTTGAGAATATCATCTGTTTAGTCAATCTGTTTAATCAATGTGCTGGTAGTTTACAACCGCTAAGGTATAATATGATATAATATGGTATATATAATGTGGTATAATATGATTATATAGCCACTTAAAAATCAAACAGGACTCCTAAGCAATCAATTAATGATGGTATTGAGCCGACACACAAGAGAATATCATGAGTTATATAGATATACACGTAAAAATGAAATTTACATAGTAAAAAATAGCTATATCATCAACATTCATCAACCATCTGATTGGTGGTTTATCACCACACATCACAACATGATCACTGCCCGGCACTGGATTCACTGGCGTTTTGATAATGTCATAGCCGCATCGTGCAGCACCGTTGAAGGAAGGTGAATTCAAGATACCCTCTGGTAAACGTTTACATAACTCATGGGAAAATCCACTATTTCTATGGTCATTTTCAATAGCTATTTTGACATAACCAGAGGGTAATCAGCGTCATTCGCCAAGTTGTGGATTGATCCCCAAGGGTTCTGAAAAATCATGGCCAATCAATTTTGGATATCCTGCAAAAGAACTTAAACTGGTTTGGTGAAAATTCATCCGAACGGTTGATCCAGTTAATACCAAACTAATTAATAAGTTATCCATGATTATCCGGTGAATCCCCCGTTCTTGTTGGTGTGTATTGCCATTATATCCCCGAATATATGTTATGTATGTGTATATATATATATGCACCGAATATGTATGTATATATCTATTAATATACAATGTGTAAAGAGAGATATGGTGTTTTTTCATCACCGACTAAAGTATATTGCTCATATGTTGCCGCCCTTCACCAGCCCCATGTTCCGCATGATGTTCAATGATTTTCATCCTGATTTTCCCCCAAGAGAATGTTGTTTCAACCCCTTAAATGTTGTTTCATCCCGATTGTTTTGTGGTTACCCTCTGTTAATTTAACATAACTATGGAAAATCACCATGTTTAATGGGAAAATCCACTATAAATGGCCATTTTCAATAGCTACGTTAAATTGCCAGAGGGTAAATCCCTCATGTTTTTCTTGATCAACTAGTTAAAAATCCCTGAGCAATGTTCAGACTCCCTTTGTCATTCCACTGCTTGGTTCATGAGGATATTCCCCTGGGATTATTAAAATCCCCAAATATCCCCAATACTGTATATTGGGTAATTAATAGGTAAAACAATAATAAACCACCAATTTGGGAATGGTAAACATACCACCTATAAAAATTGTGATTTGGGGGATGGGTTATGGCATGGTTTTACCTCCATTAGTATAATCCCCGAACTAAATCCCGAACTATCCTCTGGTAATTTAACTGTTTGCTATTGAAGCCATGGCCATAGAAATAGTTCGTTGATTTACCCATGAAAAATGGTGATGTTCCATGGTGATGTTCCATGGTTATCATGATCATTATCATTCACCATTACGAACCACTGGTAACTATTATTAACCATCTTTACAAACCATTATTCACCATTATTCACCATTATTCACCATTATTAACCCTCCAATCTTGCCCTCTAGTAATTTAACATAGCTAATGAAACCCTCTAGCCATCCCCTTAACCGTATATTAACCATATATTAACCATATTAATTGATCCTATATTAACCAGATTATTAACCAGATTAGCCATTGGTAACTATTACCCTCTGGTAAACGTTTACATAACTATGGAAAATCACCATGCTATTAATAGGTAAATCAACTATTTCTGTGGCCATTTTCAATAGCTATGTAACAAATTACGAGAGGGTAACCATTCACCATAACCAGATTAACCATATATTAACCATATATTAACCATGTATTAACCATATATTAACCATATATTAACCATATATTAACCATATATCAACCATATATTAACCATATTTTGATCCCCTTAACCTATTAACCATTTGTTCATGTTGTTTCTGTGTTGACCAGAGGCGTTTCTCACCGCTCTTAGCAAACGGCACCTTTGTCATCGCCGGTGCCCAGTTCTGCGAAGGAGCTGATGCAACTGAGCAAGGTGGCCTGAGACGTCCCAAGAAATGGCAGGATTTCATGGGAAGCTCAGGGGATTTCATGGCAAAAGCAGACTTTTACCCGGCCTGGTAAACGTTTACATAGCTATTGAACATGGCCCAGTCGAAATAGTGGATTTACCCATGAAAAATCATGATTTTCCATAGTTATGTAAACGTTTACAAGAGGGTAAATGGATTTTCAGGGTGAGTACGGGGACTTTAATGGGCTTTCAATGGATTTTAATGGGTATTGAATGGGATTTAATGGGACAGTAACTGGGATAATGGAATAAATGGTGGTGTAATGGAGTCTAATGGTGTTTGTGGTATGTTAGATAGAAACCACCAAAGAGATAAGAGTTGGTAACATCCCACTCAAATAACTAATTTCAAATGACGTGTTTATTTTCATCTGTTTCCGCTATTAATTCTTACTTATCCAATGAATTAAGATTGGCTGTTGGTTTCATCCCAAAAAAGACATGTACCCTCTGGTAAACGTTTACATAACTATGGAAAATCACCATTTTTAATGGGAAAACTCACTATAAATGGTGATTTTCAATAGCTATTTTGACATAACCAGAGGGTATCCAGAGTCTGTATTGAGTTCCATGTTGTGCACAGCTCCATCGTTGCATCCTGCAGATGTTGTGTTTTTCTGTGGCTCCACTGCAACGAAATCACCATTTCCTGCGGGACTGTCTTCTATCGATAGCCTCTGGTAAACGTTTACATAGCTATTGAAAATGGCCATTTGTAGTTGATTTACCCATTCAAAATAATGATTTTCCATAGTTATGTTGGTTTACCAGAGGGTAGATATCAACGCTCTGTGGCTTCTGTTGCAAGATGATGCAAAATAGGCCATGGCTTGTCGACGTCTTTCAAAAAACCGTTCGAGAAGTGCTTCTGGGCTGAAAGCTGGATGACCGACATGGTCATCATCTGTGTTCGCACAAATGTTACCCTCCTGTAAACATACAAAAAGATATGGACAACACACCATGAATGTAAATCATGTTCCTTGAGAAACCATAGGTTTTCATTGGTTTTTTTTACACATCCATGTTGGTTGCCTCGAGGGTAACGCCATCATTTCGATTGTGGGTTGCCACGGCAGTTGCCAATGTCGCACCTGGTGCAGGCGCGCAAAGCTGTCGGCCTTTAGAGCGATCTTCTCCTCCTGCCCGGCGTGGCTATGTATTGTGGATATCGCTATGTTCAAAATGAACCTATACAACGTTTATATAACTATGGTATATATTATATTATATTATTATATATACAGTATATATATATATATTGGATAGTTGACTTAAATCTATATTATGTCATATTCAACGTTGCCAACTATCCTGGGTCTTCAAAGTGAAGCCCAAAATTTAATAGCACGGTAGCACCTCAAAGGGTCACTAAACCAGCCATAGAAATTGATGCTGTTTGATCCCTTAGATGATCCATTGGTCTGGTGAGCTCGCCTCTTATTGTTATTACTATCTGGTTTAGCATGAAAACATATTATCATCTATAATTGTCATTGTATGTATGTATGATTCTGTATGTATATTTGGTATCATATAGGCAAAATATGTAATGAATGCATAGATGCATATAGGTATATATATATAGAGAGATACATGATATCATATATAATACTGTATATGTTGTCTATGCTTATGCAGGTTGTGTGACGGCGTTAGGCAATTAGAAGTGGGATTGACTATGAATTGACCAGAAAGAAATGCTATGATTTAATCACTAAACAAATAGATAGAATCCAGAAACGATGGTTGATGGCGAAAAGAAATGTAGCAATCACTATTGAAGATGGTTCTGCAAGCAACAAATGTAGGATTACCCTCTGGTAAACTAACATAACTATGGAAAATCACCATTTTTAATGGGAAATTCCACTATAAATGGCCATGTTCAATAGCTATGTTAGTTTACCAGAGGGTATATATTCAGCAAAACAAGTGTTCTGAAAATCCGCATGGGATCTGGACATGAGCACAACTTTTTTGGATTTTCCTACCGGCCTACCTATCCAAGATTGACCCAGATGTAGGGGTCAAAAAAAGCGGTGAGAGTACGCCCAGGGTTTTAGGGTCCGATAAATTACACTAGAATGTGGGGCCCACTTATAATAAGTTGATTTATAAACCCCATTAACTATAGTCATAAATATAATAAAACATGGTTATTGGAGTTATTTGCACCAACTTAGCTATCGTTTGGGGGGCCCACATCCTATACCCAAGTTTTGGATCGAAGCAGCCAGAGTTTCAGCCAGGTCAAGTCATGCTACTTTCCGAGCTTGGGAAATACATCCTTATCAATGAGATTTGGACCTCATTGAAAAAGCGTGTCTTCAATACGTTGTAACGTTGTACATTCAATTGAAATGTTTTTCTCCATGGTATCAATGTACACACGTTTCATACAAACATGGCTTGTGGGGGTTGTTTATCTTCATCATAAAGGGACTATTGCTGAAGCGGGCTAACACCAACCATTCATGACTTCGCTTGCTCATCCACTCAGTTCATAACTGACCATACGATTAGCGACCACACTTGTCCAAACAGAATTTAGAAAAGTGAAAATCTAAATTTGGAATATCTCATTCCAACCCCAGTTTCTTAGACTTTGAAATAGAATAATATAAAATACAGTAATATGAATATGAAAGTGCTTAATTCAGTATAATCATTTATATCGGGGGGCTGAACGTCATTGATGGGTTTGTCTGAACATGGGATACTTTAGGATTGGTTCAAGGGATGTTTTAACAGGAAAACCCGCCATTTTTTGGGTGGAAAATCCCAAGGTTTCCGGCTGCGAAAAAAACCCACCAATCCAGTGATATCTGGGTGTGGTTTCCACATGGAAAGGACCACATTTTCCAGTCATTCTTCCCATGGTATCAAAGTACCCATCCAAGGTTTTTCCCTAAGAAAAACTGCTCTGATTCCTGTCTAACCAGAGCTAATGTTGATCACCAATTAAAATTACCGTTAAAAGAATTTATATAGTATATTATTGTTTCAATATGGAATAATAAAAACAATAATGTGTTCATATTTATGTGTCACTAATATAAATTGAAACAGAATTCATATCACTCTAAGTCACTTCCGTTGCTAAAAAGGAACCCTGCGGGCCAGGCTGTCCGCGCTGCGCGGAGTCCATGTGGTATAAATCATCCCAACCTCAAACTTGGGGATGGTTTATGATTGGATATTTACCTCATTAATATCTGGAATATCGGAATATCTCAAGCCATGGCTAAAGGTCATGGTTTTTCACCGCCAACCAATGCCATGAACCAGCCATGGACTGGCGAAAATCCCTTCCCTTTCCACCAGAAAAATCCTCTGATCGCGCATGCACTGCGAACTTCTCTTTGACCGACGCCTCATACCACCAGCCCCAAGCTGTGCAAAACCACCAGGTACCCTCAAGTAATCATAGCTATGGTAGAGATGGCCTATTTATACATAGAGGATTGATTTACCGTCTTAAAAGAAGACTCAAACATGGTGATTTTGTCTGGCTATGTTAGATTGTGTTAGATTACCAGAGGGTATCCTGTCGAAGGCGGACCCATTTTCATGCAGTAATTCTTGTAGGTAGTGGAAAATATACCAGAGATACACCCTACAGTGGTCTTAACCAATTCCAATATATGATGCCTTGGGATGGTGATGGAAAAAATCGGCTGGAACAAAAAGTTTAAAGTAAAGAGTCCAGCTGGCAAAACTCATGGTTAGTTGAACAAAGTTTCTTCTTTCAATCATTCAGTCGAGATACATCACCTGACCATATCTGACACATGCATTATGCATTGTCTGGATCGAACTGCCACTAACGGATGCTGAATCCGGATCGATATACTTGAAGCATCCATCATAGAAAACTATGACAAAGGACATTGGAATTGGAACGCAAACATGGCCACTTCAAATCACTTTTCGCACCTATGTATTGGTTCGTCCACGTCGCATTCCAGATTTGCACGGCCAACTTCAACTGATACCAGAAGATGATTTGCCGGACACCCAGGCCCTGTCTTTTTGTGGTTCGGTTGTAATATATTCCTATCCAATTTACAAAAGTTTTTTTAAAGTACTCAGTTAACATCCATAACATTAACAGTACATATCCATTAGACATGTTAACATCCTGTTTTTTAAGTACATGATATCCATGTTTAACATTGTTTCACTGCAGATCCCCATGTTTTAGCAGTTGACAAATCCCCATGACATGACAAAAACTAAAAAGGGCCACTCTGGGCACCTCTACTGAAACATGGAACCTCAAAATAGCTGGTAAATAGATGTTCATCTTCACTAAAATTGATAGTAATAGGTTTTGACCCACCCCCATGATCATTTATTGCTGATTTTCTCGTGAAAAAGCCTTCATTCAGTTCGTGGAGTTCCACCATTGGGATGTTCACCTGAGGGACAGACCCAGCCCTGGTGGCTCTGCGAAACGCTCACGCCCAGGCCTTAGCAATTTCGACAGAAATCGGCAGAAATGGTGGTGAAACAACTGATTGCTCAGCAACTGAGTGGTAATAACATGTACTCATATATATATATATATATATAATTATATTATATCATATTATATTATATTATATTACAGTATATCATATTATATCATATTACAGTATATCATATTTCATTAGATTTTATTTTATTTGATTTTATTCTATTATTTTTTATGTTTTTAAATTATATTATATTATATTATATTATATTATGTATATATATTATAGTATTATATATATATATATATTGGTACATATATATAAAGATATATATACATATATATATATATATATATTAGTATATATATATGATAACAATATATATATTATAATATAATATAAAATTATATAATATAGTA
>Ga0126342_10003221_pt1 | contig 26741 bp, 26 predicted proteins | sample Cyp1metagenome_FD_92528 | JGI IMG/M metagenome (GOLD analysis project Ga0126342, IMG submission 92528) | Coral microbial communities from Lord Howe Island, Old Settlement Bay, Australia - Cyphastrea 1 metagenome | ecosystem: Host-associated > Invertebrates > Cnidaria > Coral ...
CTAGGGGGTCCGGAGATATAGTTTAGTATTGGGTCAAAAAGCCTGGATTTTGTCAAAATAACCCCCCCCTACGAAACTGGATTCTATCTACTCCAGGATGACATATATACATATAATATATATATATATACATATCATATACATATATATATATACATATATATGTACATACAATATCATAATCTATCTAAATCACCATTTTTCTTGGTTAAGTCACCATTTTTCCTATATTTTTCGATATGTTCCTTAACAAAGAAGACCCCAACCACCCGTGGCTCTCTGCAGCGGTACCCGGTACCTCGTCATCCACATCTGCTGCTTGCGCCTGCTGGATGGCTTGTTCCAGTAGATCCTCATCCGCCTGGGCTTAGGTCCACGGTTAGATGGTCATCTTAGATATGAAAATGACTTCGATGGATCCATATAGTTTTAGTTAGAAAGATTATGATAATTCTTCAATAGATATTACTATGATATTACCAAGTCTTGTTTTCGTTTCAATAAATCTATTGTTGGTAGATATGTTCATAGATATTTTTTTGTTGCTTAGATACCCTCTGGCAATTTAACATAGCTATTGAAAATACCCCTACCAGAAATAGTTGATTTACCTATTCAAACTGGTGATGTTCTCTAGTTTTTTCTATGTTTACCAGGCCGGGTAACTTATTCTGTACCAAAGGCTCGCTACGCGTCGTACGCAGAATTTTTTTTTCGTTCCACAGAACCGAGATACGACAGTCAGACAGATCAACATTCCCTTGCGATGTTTACCAGAGGGAAAAGTGCGAAAATTATCCACGAACTACCGGTAAATCACCATTTTCAAGTTCGCAAAGTGTAACAATTTACCAGAGGATATTAACATATATTAACCATAAAAACATGATGAAAACCCCGAAAAAAAATATTCCTCACTGTTGGTTTAAGTTGGTCATTTAAACAAAAACGATCTGATTTCCGATGGAGGATCCATCCCACGGGCAGAAAAATGGTGGCTTTGTAACGGTTGAAGCGTAGTTTTTCACCCCAAGCTTTACACAAAAATTTTCAGCCACGATTCATGGGACGATCCATGTTTTTAAATGCTGGCGATCCTCCCAAAAAAAAAACTGATCGATGCTGGAGTTTCTTTGTGCCATCCTGTAGATGACTTCCTTGTTCTTTAGGCGGCAATATGTGGTTGATATCCATTCATCCCCTCAGTAAATCAATATAACGCTACTTTCGCTATGGCAGTTCCCATGGTTTCCCATGCAGAAAATTAGAATCTACAGTTTTGCTGGCTTTTCGGAACTCCTTTGCGCATTTAATGATTTACTAAATGGGGTCTACAAAAAATGGGATTATATAAGCTGGATAGATATAATGATATACTAAGCAAATGATTTTAAGTTTCACCTACAAAATAGGATGGAAATCTTCATCAAATCTCTGAGGATGCGTCAAATGATTCGAATGCTATGAGGCTACGCAGGGACTGAACATCCAGCTGGCTGCCAGCCATTTTGAAACGAAACAGATGGCTACCAGGGCTGTCATTCATACCCATCTGTACCAACGAGACTTGAGAATTTCATGCCTTCCCAGAATCATAAGGAAAAAGATCATGAAAAAAAGCTGGATTCACCAACAACCAGTCCCACTGTTCGAATTGAAAACAAGTTTTTCAAAGGATCCTCAAATTCCTCGTGTTACTCTCACTTGTAATTCGCCTTTCAAACAGATTCATCAAAAAACGTCGATTGGAAAATGAGTTCACCTGCCGCAAAAAATCATCCAAAAAATTCTGCTGAAACCGTTTTGTCATTTGGTCTCGCCAAATCATCCAGTCGTCAGACCATGACAAAACGTAGAACAAAACAACCATGCTGACGACTGGGGTAGCCTCCAATTCTTCAAATGCGATTTTTTCGATGGTGCTTAAAAAATCCAGTCGTCCGCCTTGTCAATAGCATGGTACAGGTGTTCAAAAGCAGCGCGCCTCAACGGAAATTCGGCAAAAATATGGCGATTTCGCATCAAGGATTTGAGCGGACATCATGGGAATATCGTGGGAATATCATGGGGATACATATAATTAATGGTCCTAGTACATTCCCATGGTCAATCCCATAATGGGAATACATGTCACTGTGGTCAAGCACAGGGGTTACATCAAATATGTCACTGTGGCACAATGTTCTTCGTTTTTCTCCAGCTTCTGGTGGCTGACCAACCCTCAGAAACTGATTTCGTGGTTTTCAGCCTAAAAAATGCTCGTCAATTATTGAATAATTGAGATCATCGAAAAAGGTCTAAAACCACCAACCAGATCTATCACGAGCTTCATTTGTTATATACCCATGAAACGGCGCTTTATTTTTGCTGGCTGATATCCCCTTTTACTTTGCTGTTAGCATTATCCCATGAAATATACCTATATGCTATAACCATGATATACCCATGAAATATCCCAATATTGTCCCAAGTAATATCTCAGATTGGATATAATGGGATAATAGAAATGTATTACTCTCTGGTAAACTACCATAACTATGGAAAATCACCATTGTTCATGGGAAAATCCACTATAAATGACCATTTTCAATAGCTATGTTAAATCACCAGAGGGTAAATCCCATTAAATTACCAATAAATCCCATTAAACCACCATTAAACCACTATTATTATCATCATTATGCGTGAAAAAAACTTCATGAAATGGGTCAAATCGAAAAATCATCCCATTCCCATCCCCAGGGATTGCTTGAAAAACGAATCCCCATGTATTCAAAAATCTTCCCAAGAAATTCACCACTATTATATGAAATATTATAATAGTGGTAAACCAAATATACATTATAAGTAAATATCATTATAACTTGTAAATATCATTATAACAAGTAAACCAAAATCCCAATATTATATGACATCCCGATATCCCATTATAATTTGTCCCACTAATTCACAGTATTATCCCAAGTAATATCTGATATCTCAGATGGGATATAATGTGAGAACACCACTATATTGTCATGATTACCCTCCAGTAAATTAACAGTTCGACACTGCCATTTTTGGGGCTTGGAAGACGAGTTTCCACTATAAATTGCTCATTTTCGGGTTCTATGTGAATTTACCAGACCAATAAAAATCATTTACCAATAACAATAATAGCCTCTGGTAAACTAACATAGCTATGGAAAATCACCATTTTTAATGGGTAAATCCACTATAAATGGCCATTTTCAATAGCTATGTTAGTTTACCAGAGGGTAGCCCAATTTATATTAAGGACGAAGTTCATATTGAAATGGCTATCCGATGGGATCAGCTGCGCCTCTCCCGGAGTTGCTTCCGGTCCAACTCGCGCCGCGCTTCGTCCAGTACCGCCTTGCATCGCCGTGTTTTTTGATAATGTGTGGTGCTATTGAGGCTACCTTAAAATGGGAAGATCAGCAAGAAAAATACATCAACATCTAATAATTCACTAATAATAATTACTACTACTACGACGACGACAACTACTACTACCACTACCACTACCACTACTACTACTACTACTACTACTACTACTACTACTACTAGCACTAGCAGTAGCAGTAGCAGTAGCAGTAGCAGTAGCAGTAGCAGTAGCAGTAGTAGTAGTAGTAGTAATTCACTAATATTGATAGTTCTTGTTATGGTTAATTCACTAATCTACTAATCTGAATTAAGGCTATTGTGGGATGATTTTCCCTTATCGAAAAACAAGTCGAAGTGAGGCCAATCAACTTTATCCAGATCAAAATGGGAAATCCCCCATTGCATCCGTATCAAAATCTAAAAATCCTCTAGTAATCAAACACATGCTTGGAATATGGCGCATTTCTGGATGATTTACGTTTTGTCATATTTTCAAATGATATTGTTCCATAGCTATGTTCAATTCCCAGGGGGTGCGTGTTATGCTCCAATTTTGTGGGATTAAATGGTGGATTTCCCCTAGTAGAATCCCATTTGATTCGCCACACAAATGATTGGAATGAACAATGCTCCGTTCCCCTCCATATGTCCCCTGAACCAGTTGGTTCACCCAGATATTTGCTGGTAGTAATGCCCGCTCAACCCACTAATACATGTTTTAATTACTTTTAATTTAAACCCTTTCTGAAATAACACGTTTAAAAGAAAAACATCTTCATCCAAATACATCTCGGATGGATGAATGTAGACCCTGTCAACTGGTCTGGGCAAATTATATATATATTACTTCTCAAATCAGAAATCTGAGCGAATTCGGGCTGCCCTCCCCATTACTACCAATAATTACCTATCATCAATATCAATTTCTTCAGCATTACCATGCCCATTTCATCCACATCAGACATCTAAGTCCAACACTTTCAGGATGATCTCCCGAAAAAAAGTAAAAAACATCAACCAAATATGTTGGGGATGATTCAAAAAAAAAAATGGAAACCTCCCCGGAAGATCCCCGAATAGATCGCCAACGGAAATTCTTATTTCAAACCATCTAAGCCATGAAATGGGGATGAGTTCCCATCTCCAGTATCAGTATCAATCATACTGCTTGGTGTCCCCGTTCACCGATTCCAGTATCAATCCGCAATATCTTGGTTAGAAATGGTCGAATCCATCAGCAGGTCATCAGGCAACAAGGCTAAAGAGCACGGCTTTTTCGAAAGGCACCATGTTAACCATGCCATATCAAAGCATACTAAGTACCATGGTTAGCCATACATATCATATGGTAGCTTATTTTCCATATTGAAATAAGACCATAGATAAATAACAGGTTATCATTCAATTGGGAATTAGCTGTAGATATTATAGTATTTTTATTGTCCGTAAACCGTATTAACATTATAATATATATATATGTATTATAGCTATATAGATATGGTAAAATCATGGTATATGAATATTCTACATTAACTACCACACTACTACCCTCTTCTGATTTTTCTCACACAACTCGGATGTTTTTCGAAAGCCACCAAAACTCAAGGATCATTTTGAGAGAGAAACCATAGGTTGTCCTCCACATCTTTTTGGATCAGTTGACCCTAGGGCTGTGGCGTAACAATGGGAAAATCATGGAAAATCATCCTCCGTTTAGATGAGTGTCCCAGCGATTAGATAGCCTAAAAATGTAGCAATGGATTTCCCAGTTGGTTGTACCAATGTGTCCCGGCATGGCGAATGTCATAACAATGTTTATTAATTAACTAGTTTATTGGTCTCACGAAATTATACCAATAAACCAAGGTATAACGTTATAGCCATAGCGGTGAAGACTTTCATTCATGGCTCAATTGGATCAAACATGGCTTGCTGGAAAATCCGAACCATTTAGATGATTTTCGCAACTGAGTCCCCATTTCCAGCAGCGGAAAAAAAAGAAACAACAAGAATTATAAGCTAAATAACCATATGAAATTCATGAAACCATATTAAAAAATGATTAGTTACCACATTCAACTACCAAACAATTAACAATTTTCTAATGTGCTAGTTGAATTATATATTACCAAATAACCATATTAAACCACTCTCAAACCAATCCTCGCCTCAACACTGGCGATGGCGGATCGCAGTTCCTCAACAGAGGCCTTGCCACTGGTCATGACCTCAGCGCCGTCAGCTTCGCTTCTTCGTGTGACAAATGGCAGTGTGTCAAAACCCTTGTACCCCTGTAGTTCACATCAAAATAGCTGGGATAATGGATGGTCATCCCCCATCCAAAATGGTATTAATAGGTATTGATCCATACCGAAAACACAACAGGCTGATGACATGATAAACTATGATCAATGGGAATTCCAGGATCCTAAAATGGAGCTTCCTACCATATATAAGGCCTAAAATTCAGGCCTATGAACAATGGGAATATCCCCACAAAATATGGCCAAACATATGGTACAGTACCTCCATTTTAGGATCCTGAAATTCCCATTGATATGATAAACTGTTTGAACAGTTGGCTGATGACATCTCAATTTCAGAAAAATCTGAAAAGGGTGTGTTGACTCTGAATTTGACATCCAGTCACCAGTCACAGTTGTGTTTTTAGAAACGCATCAGTGGTCCTGATCTAAGTCATGAAGGATCCTCCTCTGCCATGGCGTTTGTCTACCGAATCGCACGTTCTTGGCACGGCTTTGGTGATGCTTGCCGCGAGACGGGCTGTACAGTGCGGCGTGCTGTCGGTGCTGTCGGATCGGTTCTGTCGGTGGTGCCCCAGGTATCGCGAAGTTGGCCACAGTTGCCTCCAATAACTATCTGGTTTATGGATGTTTATGGTATATCTGTAACAATATCGAACTGTTGTGTTTTTTGATAACCAACAAACCTAAATTTTTAGGGCACCACCCCCCATATTTTTGTTGGTGGCTCAGCTATAAAATGGCCAGTCCCTATGTGAGAGAGCTGGGCTGAGCAGCATGCCAAGTGGTCATGCCAAAATTTCCGGAAAATGTCCTGTAAAGGCCTGTCCCAGGGGTTGTAGAGACAATTGGTGAACTAAACCACTATAAGTTTCAATCTTATCAAAGTCCATGAAAATTACCTGAATCATAAATCGCCACATCGAAAAAAAATATATCAAAATCATCCACCAATCTATCACTATCATCATTGTGGTGGATAACCATTAAAGTAATGCCCATCAAAATCACCACATGTTGATGTTGATAAAACTCCGCAACGGAGTGAGATCGGATCATCTTGGAAGATCTCTATGAAACCAAAAAAAATGCGGCTCATCGTCATTGCATCTATGAAACCTGTAACAATATCTATTGATATCATTGGATCATTTCAAAACCTATGGAAACCTTCAAGTTAGAAACCCTTTCAAAATCATCGATCTATTCAAAAACATCAAGAAAACCTATGGAAATCCTAGGATCAATCCATAAGAACCTATGGAAATCCTATGGAAATCCCATGGTGCTGGGCCGCTTCCAGGGCACTCCGCGGCCCCTCCGTTCTCAGTTCCACCGTGCCGCGCCGTGGCACCTCGCAGCCCTTGGGCAGCGCCAGGCGCTGCTCCAGCGCTGCGGCAGCGCGGAGCAACAAAGCATCCGCACCGTAGGGGGCCACCAGCTGCAAAGCCACCGGGCGGCCATCCTTCAGATGGATACTCTTTAGAGATATTTCTATCTATCTATCTATCTTTCTATCTATCTATCTATCTATATATATATATACCCATAATAAATAAATAAATAAATAAATAAATATATATATATGGGGGGTACCCCTTTATCGCTGTTTATTTCATAAAAACGTGCATCTAGAAATGGATGATTTAGGGCTAAGCCTAAAAATTCGAGGAATGTTGACCTCAGGCAACGAAATGTTCGGAATCTATGGTGATTTCAGCATTTTCCAGTGGCAAAAGTTAAGAATTACATGGAGCAAACATGTGGATTTTACGGTGGAAAAAGATGGGATTTATTTCGGGCATCAGTTGATTCAGTTGAGCCATCAGCCACTTTAGAAACGGGGCGTCCTCCAGAATTCCACAGGGTAGCGCTAAGGCCGGGCACAAAAGCACAGAGACAGTGGCTGTAGGAAGCAGCTGACCGAGATAATTGGGGAAGCTCTGATCGTTGAGCTTCGAAGGGTATCGAACTTCAGCATCAAACGCTGCATCGATGGTAGCAGGTACACATAGGATATCCAGCAATTTGAACATCTCCAACACCTGCGACTGGAGCTGCTTCAGGTCACCACGAGCTATCTCTGCCTGCCTGTGGCTGTCGGGTCTTTGACCCTGGAGGATGTTCCATTGGAGTTCCGGCTTCACTAAGGCGCGCGTGGCAGGATCCAGAAGCTCGCCGTACTTCTCAGCAAGTTGTTCTGCGCGCAAGGCCTTAAAGGTCTGCTGGGCCAGCGGGAAATCTACCAGGTCGTCACCGACTACAAGAGGCTCCTGGTGGTTGTTCAAGAGCCAGGCAGCCTTGCGGCACAAGGCCTCCAGCTCCGCAGAATAGTGGCAGCCCACAGTGGAAAAGCCCACTTTGAGGCCTAAACCTTCGATGCCCTGAGATGCACCCAGAATGGCAGCAGCTTCAAAAGTCTTTTCACTGGAACTGTGAGGTTCCAAGTGCTCCCAGCCCACATTGGATTCCATTGCATCCAAGAAGAGCGCAACATCTCGGACGCTCCTTGCCATGGGTCCACTGATCGAATGCAGCCCCAGCAACGGGCCAAAGCCATTTGCAGGCGTACGCCCTGGAGACACCCGAAAACCCACAACCCCGCAGTGGGCTGCAGGTTGCCGCACTGATCCTCCCAGGTCGGTACCCGTGGCCAACCAACACTGGTAACTGGCCAAGGCGGCTGCAGATCCACCACTGCTGCCACCAGATGTCGTACGGAGATCCCATGGCGAAACCGTGGTGGGAAAGATGGAATTGAAGCTTTGGGAGCCTCCAGCAGGTGTCGTTTTAAAAAATACCATTCTCCAGGTTTTTTCAAAAAAAGTCATGGTCTCAGATATGTGATTTCGTCCCCAAGAAAAGCATGGTTTTCATAGCTGCACAAAAAGCTGCACAGAACTGAAAGCTATCCCAACCCGCGCACGGAACTCCAACCTAACTATAATACTTATCACCACAAACCCAAGTTCCTCTATGAATATCTGGTTGGTGGCTTCAACCCCTCTGAAAAATATGCTCGTCAGTTGGGATGATGACATTCCCAATATATAGAAAAATGAAAATTTCATGTTCCAAACCACAAACCAGATATGTCATTGAAAAAACCGTGGGTTTGCATGGGTCATTAAATGTCCCCATTGAACATCACCCAACCATTAGGTATATGGTCTTTTTCATGGCTACTATAAGGTGATCTATAATGGCTACTTTTTCAGGTGATGTCCTTTATATTCCCAAAATGGGACAGGCAAACCAACCCCTGGTTTCTATCCCAAACCTGCACAGAACTCGGGCACATTGGTCTTCCCCACAATGATGGCTCCGTTCGCCTCAAGCTGCTCCACCAAAGCTGCGCTCGCGTCACTGACGCGCTCGGCGTAGAGCAAGGAGCCTTCGGTGAATCGGACGCCAGCGACAGCATGGGTGTCCTGAAGCGAGGGCATGCTGGGATTTATGACATCATAGATGGCTATATTAATGTGGTTGAATATGATTTATATGGTTTAATACACTTAACTCTCGCAATTCACTTTGGCAAAGTGTAAAACAGCTGGTTTTTTGGGCTCTATATTCCTACATGAATTGGGAAGCAACATGACTTCAGCAACCTCAAAATAGGCAACAAAATGGTGATACACTATGGTTGGGATGTCCTCAAAAGTAAGCACCACATTGGTGAATAAGCTTAGTCAATGAAATTATTTGAAGCCCAAAGTTGGGAGTGAAGCCAGCAATGGGGATGTGAATCTCATCCCCGATTCATATTAGCTAGACCCTGGTTCTATGGTCCCCAATATGTGATTTCATCCCTTATCAAACCAGGGTGTCGGGGAAAAATTCAGTATATAAACTATTCGGAGGTTTCCCAAATGGAGTGCCTCTAAATCATCCGTGTTATTTTCGGATTGTCCATGAAATAAACCATCCATTAAATATAATATATGGGGGTTTCCATAAATGGTGGTACCGCCAATGATAGTTTATAATGGAAAATCCTATTGAAATGGATGATTTGGGAGTCCCCCCATTTATTGAAACTCCCCTTCTGGTGTCAATTCCTGGTTTCATCATTTTCATCGTCGCCCATATTTTCCGTCTGCCTTCGAGCCATGAAAGTTATGCCCCCGGAGTTTTCCCATCTCATGAAATTGGCTGAAAAGTTGGCTGAAAACGGTTTTCCTACTATTGATTATCATAATTCCCAACAAATTAGCTGGTATAACCAATATATTATATATGTATATATTAACCAATCAACCACGGTATCTTTTAATGGCTTAGGTGGCGGGATCAGGAGTAAATGACCCCCCCAACAACCATAATTTGGAGATCAGTTCTATCGTCATCATATCCACATGCTGGTTGGTTTTTGTTTGGGGATATGATGAGGATGCAACTATTTTTTTAGTATGGATACATTAAGATATTAAGTATTTATATCTGTGTGCACATTGAGGATATCCATTTAGTATATATCCATTATAATATATATATATATATATATTATATTATATATATATGTGTGAGGATGCACACATATATCTGTGTATATATATATATATCGGCTTGCCCCGGGCCCAAAAAAACAGATTCAACTCAGGAGTCCTTTCCATGGCCGGAAAATCCACCAGGAGTACATCATTTATACCCTCTGATAATGACTAGCAGTTTGCTATTGAAAATGGCCCAGTCGAAATAGTGGTCATTTTCCCATAAAAAATGGTGGATCTTTCCATAGCTATGTGACAGTTTACCAGAGGGTAGATGATATTCTATGTTTATAGTATTTATAGTTTTTTTTATGTTGTTTTTTCCCCATTACAAATTCCATACTTTGCATTCACTTCGGGGATTTCGCCATGTTGAATTCCGATCGTCTTGTCCTTGATCAGAATCGGCAAGCCATGCAAAAATCCTCGGCTTTTCTCACCGCAGTTCCTCATGATTTCCCAGGCCTTCTCCCTCGCACGGTCAAAGCAGGTGATGGGACTGGCATGGACCAAGGCTTCAGTGGCAGAAATTCGTTGCTCCACGACATCAATGAGTTGCAGCGGGGACACGGAACCTGCTTTCAACATGGCGACGATCTCATGCGCCTGACCAGGGCAGTGCTGAAGTGGGATGACATCTTGCTGGATCTTACAACCCAAATGAACAAAAAAAACAAACAGACATCAAACAAACAGACATCAGCAACATCTTTTCACCAAGTCTGGAAAATCCTCTTCCAATCCACAAAAAAGAGTCACTCTTGCCGTTACTTTTAAGGCCTCAAGCAAGTGCAAACTCTCCATGGCGTCGTCTGAAAATTGGACACTGCTAATCGCTCAAAGGTATCTCGATCCAAAAGGCTACTCGGCAACTAAGCAGCAGTCTCCAGCAAGCGTTCCGAGGGTGAAGGAGATTGTTGGGATGAGTCGGCGCTTGCAGTGTGCTTGTCACGAATCAGAACGCCTTGAGGGCATAGCGTGTTGGCCATCGACCTGTTGCAAGAACTTTGCGTTCTATGAATCGGTGCACGAGTATGTGCAACGCTGGCGTCCGGAACGACTACTTTGCTGTCGATAAGCTGTGCTTCTCCGATTTCTATGTTGTATAGTGTACAATCAATTTTGGCGCTTTCGCTAGCCTCTTCATCGCCTTCCGTATGTACAGGTAAATTCCACGGGTTTTAATTCACCTAGCGACGACTTGTTGTCGTTCCACGCACATTTTTTTAGGACTGTCCCGGAATGGCACAGTTAGCAGGGCATGCTTACGCCTGTTAGTGTCTCGGTTTGTAGGGTACCCTTCGACCTTTGTGACGTTGAGTCTTAGTCACACTGGGATCGTGGCCTTGCCAAGAGGGTATACGAGGTGCCTCTGAACAGCTCCGCTGCTCCAGGTCGTCTACTTACCTTTACATTGACTAGTTTGCTTGCGAGTTTTTGGCTTGTCCCATGTAGCTCCTCCGCAAGTTCAAGATATCTCGATCCAAAAGGCTTGGGTCGATGTGACAGCCGGCGCTCACGGAAACAGGGTGAACTCGGAGTTGGATCGCAGCAGCCCAGTCACCCCAGACAGGAATGTCACTTGACGAGGGTATGGCTGAATCTAATTCACTAGCCTGGAAATATCTGAAATACATCAGGAGGAAGAAAGTTGTTTCATGTTTTTTCCCGTTTAGTGTCTTATGAACATCATCATCCTCAGCCGTGGATCAATTATCCTCATTTCGCGTGGCCTGCACGGATCCTATTTCAAGTCGGAATAAACTAAAATATTCTAAAGCGAACCGGCTGATCCGCAATCCCCAAAATTGTGATTTATATGCAACCTATCAGGAGAAGGGGAGAGGGTTGCAGCAGCTAGTCAAGAGGGAAAACTTTTGTCCTGGTGTTCTAAAGTGATTTGGGGATGATTCCCCAACCACCAAACGTTTTGTCACAGTGAGGTCATTGCAATTCATCCAAGCCTAAAATTCATCCACAGTGTCAGGCGCAGGTCTGTAAGACCCGATTCCCGGAGCCGAGGAATTGTCAGTCGTCATACGGAAGCCAAATGATTGTTTTATTTTCTGTAGTGCACCGCGTTTTTTTCCGAGAAAAGACGTGAAATGAAAGTAAGAAGTATGATATGTAATGATAACAAAAACTGAGACAATAAAGTAATGATCACAATGGTAATAATGGCATTTAATGATAATAACGTAATTATACTGATTTTCCGCGGGATATGTAAAGAAAAACCTATGCTGATCCATGCTACCCTAACAACAAAGATCTCTTCCTTAATTAATCCAACACTTATCATAGTTCTGTCAACGATAACCGATACAAAATCAAGCCATAAATCGACATCGTAGCGTCGTAGTGCGCAAATTGCTGCTGCAATTCCCCATGTTCTTCCATCTCATTTGTTGATCGAAAACCGTTTCCAAAAAAAAAAGGTCGTTGCTGAAAGTCCCAAGAAATTAATCCAACAACAAGGGATAACAATCTTTCATGGCGATTTTTTTTTCATAACCCCTAAAAAACATCCATTCACTAGTTCGTGAAATATGCTCCCATGAATCATAGTTCACCAAGTGAACTGTGCGTCAACTTAGGGTATACCCTCTGGTAAATGAACCTGTTGACCCCAAAAATCCGCCAATTTTTGGTGGTCTCATCTAATCTGAAGCAAGCCCCTGCCAGGCTGCCAGGGTCAAACTGTTAATCACTGGAGGGTAACTCCCATAATTCTAATCCATCTAGATATGGGATAGCCTCTGGTAATTTAACAGTTTGCGAACTTGCCGCCATGGCCCAGTCGAAAGTTCGTGGATTTACCCAGCTAGATTCTATGCTGATTTTAGACGTGATTTTCACCATCGTTTTTTGTGACAGTTTACCAGAGGGTAAGCCACTTACCCTCTGGTAAACTAACATAGCTATGGAAAGATCCACTATTTTTAATGGGTAAATCCACTATTTCTATGGCCATTTTCAATAGCTATGCCACAAATTACCAGAGGGTAATTAGGGGACTTAGCAACCAGATGTGAAGCTGCCACTGGGGATCCTAGGCTGACCGAAGTCGACTTTCGGAGCCTCCGCCCGAGGGGGATGCCTGGCCACAGTGAGGGAAGATGACCGTTTTGACCACGAAAAATTTGAATTTCATGGTGAACTATAGGGATGTTAATCATTATATATATATACATCTATCCATCCATCCATCCATCTATCCATCCATCCATCCATCTATCCATCCATCCATCCATCCATCTGTCTATCTATATATTTATTATTATTACACTTATCTATCTATATTTATATATACATATATATCATGGGGGAAACCAGTCTAGGCTGAGGTTTCGGTTTGGTTCTGGGTTCTAGAATTCGTGGGATCAAGTCCCACTTTAGTCATGGTGAGTTTTGATGAGAAAATCGATGATTTTCGTTGGATTGGTCTTGTTGGAAACAAAATTACCCTCTGGTAAACTAGACTAAGAGTTTGCGACATTGAAAATGGCCCAGTCGAAATAGTGAGTTTTCCGACACATGGTGATGTTCCATAGTTTGTTGATGTTTTTTGTATGTTTACCAGAGGGTAAACCGGAAATTATGGCGTTCACCCACGCAGCACTTGGGGTTTCCTGCAGATTTCATCTCGAAATCTGAAACTGGGACTGTGAATCAGTCATCCTTCTGCGGAGCGGCTGGACAAGGCTTGTTGGAAAAAGGGGGAACCAAAAGGACCCAGAGAAAGGCTGGTTGTTTCAATCTGTTACTTTCAGGTAAAAGGAAGGGCCGGTTTGGTGAACTATTTATTATGATCTACCTATTGGTTGTTGAATGGGGGAACCCGCTTTTAATCAACAAGTGGAAAAAGAACACCTGCAGGATCAGAATACACTTTTAGTATTGGCTCTCAACAATAAGCTTCACTGTCTACTGGCATGGTGGCTTGGGGGACAGCTCAATTTACCCTCTGGTATGTTAATGTAGCGCACTAGAAGGTCACCATCTTTAATAGGTAAAACATCATGAATCATCTTGGAATGGGTCATGTTCCATTGCCATGTTAAATCACCAGAGGGTATATCCATTTGTAGACTCTATGTTTCCCATTTGAATGGCAAGTTTGGATATACTGATGTACACAATTTTACAATCTGAATTCACAGTCTTGGTTACACATCCCCATGAAATGGTTGGTGTAATACTCCCCATGTTCCAAACCATACGTATGTCCATTGTATCCACTTGAAATATCAGCATAAAAAGTCCATGATATAATTTTAAAAAAATGCCATAGTTTTTGCTGCGGTCGCATTGAGGACATGCCTGCGGTCGCATTCCTAAAAGTGGTTTCTCCCGTCAACGGGTGAACTATGGTTGTGAAGCTTTTACGATTCGTGGTTGAACTAAGCATAGTGTCTCAGTGTAATTACCCTCTGGTAATGACTAACAGTTTGCTATTGAAAATGGCCCAGTCGAAATCGTTGATTTGCCCATCAAAAATGGTGGATCTTTCCATAGTTTTTTGTGACAGATAAAACCAGAGGGGAACCACAACAATTAACCACTTACTAAGTATAGATCTTTCAAGTATACCCTGGTGTTTCTACGTTCACATAAATCTGGAAAATCCACTATGTCTAGATGGTTTCCTATACGGAAACCATATGGCTTTTCCACATCTTTTTCTAACTATGTTTACCATAGGCTACAATGGTTTGACCATCAACCATTTGGGACATTCAGAAATGGATCGTGGGTGAAAAATCGTTGAAAACAACTCTGGTTTTAGCAGCACCAGAAAGTCGAAAAAATCGCTGGCCGCCTGTGACTGCTCCCAGTACTTATCCCTCTCTGCTCGCAGATCTGCGAGCTGCTGCGCGAATTTCTTGGGCGCCTGAAAATCGGATGTTAAAAAAATTAGGGAAGATGAAAATTCATGGTGAATCGTTACTAGCAATGGTTAGTATATCCAAAATCAATCTTATTCTATGAGATTTTAGTAGTGTTTATTAATGTGGGATTCACCCAACTCCCAACTCATCGCTAGTTCTGCAGGATTGCGCAATCCAGCAACTACCATTACCCAATAGCTACCCATCTCTTGAGAAGAATATTAGCAGCTATGAGTCAGTTTATTTGAGTACCTGGGGCTGCAGTTGAGGCTACTGTTCTGGATATAACTTTAGTGGACTGAAACCCTAGAAGTTGGGAATAGAACCCCATAGCTATGGTGAAATCTATCCACGGATAGCTGGAACTGCAGTTCCAAGTATGCTATGGCACAGCATGCTGAGATGCGGCTTTTCAATCTTCACCCCCACGCTTTTAAAACCCATGACTTTCTGTGATAGGAAGGGGGGCCCCATACACAATATCAGATATATCAATCTCCATCCATTGGAACATGATTTTTATCTCAGGTACAAATTACAAGTCATTACCGGTAAATTTCGATATTCGAATTCGTCCCGTCCCCCATCCCTTTTTCTGCATTTGGACAATACGATACTCCTAAATCTCATAGATCCGCGCATTTTCCCCTTATGGCCATAGGACTACAAGCCCAACCACTAGTAGGGTTACTGACAAGATTCTGACAAGTCCTATTTTCGTTCTAGTTACTAGATGTTACTAGTTCTCAATGTTTCTGGTTTCTTCAAAACCTCCATGGTTGTTTCAAACACTGCCAAACCATCTGTACATGAATGTATATGTATATGTACACAGAGTTGGTCGAAACAAAGATTCTTGGGACTTGGGACATTCTTGGGGTGCTCGGGTAAAAGATGAATTGAATCCATTGAAAGTAAGTTCTTACAAAACCAAAATATACAACCCATTAAGATCAAAGAGATCCATTTCAGCATCAATTCTTCCCTTACAGTTACTGTATTCCCCTTTTATTTTCTACACCAAAAAGCTGCCGAAAACCCAGACCCTCAGAACCTCCTTCAACTCGGCATTCTCGTGCTTCAGACGGGCCACTTCCATACGGAGCTGCTCCATCCTGGGGTTCCCCGCGATCTTTTCGTGGGTTGAATATCTTGGGAAACTATGAATAATCTCAAGGTACCCTCTGGTAATGACTAACAGTTTGCTATTGAAAATATCCCATAGAAATAGCCGATTTACCTATTCAAAATGGTGATTCTCCATAGCTACGTTAAATAACCAGAGGGTAAATGTTTTTCATCTCAAACTATGAGATGATAATGAGATGATCATGGGATGATCATGGGATTATCGATATAAAGGGCCATGGCATAATTAATTTGGATCTAATTGGATAAGTTCATGATCATAATGGGATAAGTTCATGATGATAATCATCGGTATATTCTCCAATTGTATCCCAAAATATCGAAATCATACTTGGGAGAATACAATTGCTTAAAAAAATGGAGGCATATCATGTTTTTTCTGCATCCATTTTGGGGGTACCCCGATTTTTGGAGACATTGCTGGGGTACGAGTCGAAATGACGCGGGATAAAAATGGATGTTCATCCCCCAAATTATAGATCAATATAAGGCAAAAAATATAGGTTTTCATACAGCCTCATATGATACAAAACAAACAAATCGTTTCGCTGGATGGAAGCTTTTTATCCGTTCATCACCAGTTGAAATCCAGGTCCGGTGCTACACATCCCATGGATTTTTCCCATTGGTCCCATCCCCTACGGCGCAGAAATAGGCCAGTGACTCACGGCGCATTTCTGGACCTACCAAAATGGGGCCGGAAGATATGTGGAGTTGGTGGATTTTTTGAGAAATGGGAAAAAATTGGAGAAAAAAGTGGGAAGGGCTATGAAAATCTTGGATTCAACTAGGAAAATCAAGTGGTTCAAAAACTAGAAGAATTGGAATGTCACCTCCAAAATTTGGGGAGTTCGGCCAGAAGAAATGGAGAAGCTGCTGAAATATTCACCAGCAAAATGATGGACAATTTTGGGGGATGTAAACCGGCAAACATTGTGAAATAATCGGTCATCTTGCACAGTGTAAATCCAAGACACCCATGAATCAAGACGTGAATTTGCTTAATAGAACACCCAAAAAATCAAGTAACAAATGTTCCATCTGTTTAATCCCATGGTGACCACAAAGTAACCTATCCATTTCTTTCGATTCGCCAGGACTTCGAACATGAACGAAATATTCCGGGAGCCTCGGACTAGACCTATCTACTGGTTATTTCGCAACATTTTTCGCGGAAAAAACGATTTACGTATACGTTTAAAAAGATCAGATACACTTGAAAAGTATATATATATACACTAAAAATATAGTTTATACTTTTATATGGTTGGGTGTACTTTTAATTTGGGAACCATCTCACTTTATGCCGCTGTTTTTGTTGAATCCACCTTCACCGATTTATAAAAAAGCGCTCTTTGTTTTATTGAAGCTTCACTGTCATGTGGATCATGTTCAACATCGGCAGGCCGCCAACTATCAACTCACTATCAACCCACTATCAACCGTCATCTTGCGCTTCAAATTCCACTGTCACCGTCATCGTTTTCACAGGGTCTCCGGTTTTCAACGGTTCCCCACGGTTCCCCGTGACCTTGCAGATCGGCCTCAATGGTGAGAATGTGTGTCACCGTCATTTTACGGAGTTAGGGGTTCCGGAACTTTTTGGGGATATGAAACATAGGGAAACCAGATTATATATATATATATAGGTTTCAATGGTTTGGTTTTGTTGGGACAAGATTAGGACTTAGCTACTAAAACTAGGGATTTGAGAACCACATATGTTTTTAATTCAATAGGGTTTGTTTGGAAAAGTGAAACCGGAAATCGTCCAAAATATTGGGAGGTCCCCTGTAGATATTGCCTTGAACCAATTCTGGGGCGCAAAAATGAAAGCTTGCTGGCTTTCGTAAAAAATTGGGTTGATTGTTTTTGAAAAAGAAACCAGAATGATATATGGCTATGGATCAATACCTATAGATACCATTTTTAGGGGGTTATTCACATCCATAAATCCCAGCTATTTTGGGGTTCACCAGGGGTACCAAGGTTTTGACCCCCCATATATTACAATCTGGTTATGACTAACATAGCCATGGAAAGATCCACCCATTTTTAATAGGTAAACCATCTATTTCTATGGGCCATTTCCCATGGCTATGTTAAATAACCAGAGGGTACCCTCTGGTTATTTAACATAGCTATGGAAAATCACCATTTTTACTGGGAAAATCCACTATAAATGGCCATTTTCAATAGTTATGCCCCCTCATGTGGTTGGGGCCCACTCTATTCGTAGCTCCCCATCTGCTCCCCATCGAAAATATGGCTACTCATGGCTCAGCTCGCCGGCGTAGCCGCTAGCTCTATTCACCACTGGCTCGAAAATCCCGAAAAACTCCCATTACTATCTTCATTTATGGATGATGTTACTATTACCCTCTGGTAAACTAACGTAAAACTACCATAACTATGGAAAATCACCGTGTAAAAAATGGGAAAACTCACTATAAATGGCCATTTTCAATAGCTATGTTAGTTTACCAGAGGGTAAACTTCCATTTATAGGGGATTTCCCAACTAGCTATGTCAGTTTACCGAGAAAATTCGAGATTTTTCAGGCCCATGGGGCCCACATTTTCACTGGCCAACTGGCCATGGGAGCCTGGAGCCTGAGTCCAGGTTGGGTAACATATGATTCTATGATCTATGGCGATAGGATAGGATAGGGTAGGACAGATCGACACTTAGATAGATTGCTAGATAGATACATAGATAGATATCACATAATCTTCTTAAACCACCAATGGCAACCCAACATTGGATGGTTCAAGACTGCAAAGGACCAAAAGTGACAAGCAAACCCAGTTGAAACCTTTGTCCATTTTCCGTCGCAAATCTTGATCCACAGCTGCTAGTTCTAGATGCTCATGTGTGAATCATAGTATCAACCATCCGACCAATGGCATAGACTATGGCGTACCCACCATAAATCCGCTAGAGTTGCTATAAATGTGGTTACCGTATAGTTATTCACTACCTTCCCTGTTCTTTGGGAGCCCCCTCCCAAACATGTATTGTTCCTGACTTCAAACATCACCGGGAGGAACGGAACATGCATCCCCTGGAGTTAGGATCCAAACTGCACCGATTTAGATCAGACTCGACTGGATCTGTCAGATCAAGATTAAGCGATTAACATCGATTAACCATAACCATCAGAGATCATCATGTTTGCCTAGGCAAACAGTCACATCACCACCCCATGACATGGGGAACCCCATGGTGCCTTGCCACCTTGGTGACCTTGGCCAGCTTGGTCCCTGGCGGTGGATGTTCCAGCCATCTTTCATATCGTTTGATGACACAAAGGAGGGTACAACACCAGGGTACCTTGGCAAAGAGGAAAAATGATGGGAACAATATGGATTTTTTTACGGTCAACATCGATCAACCACTGGTTTTGGGTTGTGCGGCCCAGATTTTCAGGCCGGCAAAGCCATTCCTGTGCCACGGTCACGTTCCATAGGAGTGGGGTATGGTCATCGCACCGTCCGTGTTCTTTTCTTCATGGGTATGTGAACTACCAACGGGTTGATGACCATTCCCTTTGGAAAACGGAAAACTCCGGTCATGGCATTGAGAATCCCCTATGGAGGTCGTTATGGGAGGATGACTCTCTTCGTTGGTTCAAATCTCAATCGTTCATGCTTGTTTCTGGCATATGATACAGATTCAGCCATCCAAAAATATGCGACATATCTCAAAATCCAGTGGTCTGTAATGTGCGAAACCCAATGCCACAAACCATTTGGGGATGGTTTATACATGTTTATTCAACCCATAAGCCATTGCTGATTTTGGGGTTGGTTTATGACATTGGCTGAATCCCACAGCTCAGCAGTTTCCCTGTTCCACGGGGGAAGCCATTGGTGTTCCCTGCGTTCCACGTGGTCGGCGCCTCTCGTGGGCGCCATCGGCCTGATCAATGGGTATCAACTGGGCTGATGGGATAAAGGTTTTTTACACCCAATTAAATACAACTTAAAGATGGATATGTGTCTAATACCCAATAATACCCAATAATACCCAATCATTTATGTTGTATGTGTCGAAAAAATGAATGTTTTGGGAACCTGAATTGATTACCCAGGTCGGGTCACAACGGGGTCAAGATTCAAGACCCGAAATCGGGAAAAACCTCAGATGGCCGGCTCATTTTTTGGCGTACCCGGCCTGGTCAACGAAGAGTTTGCGAACTTGAAATTGGCCCATTTAGAAATCGTGGATTTACCCATGAAAAATCGTGATGTTCCATAGCAAACTGTTGGTTTACCAGAGGGTTTGCTAGTAAACTCTCCAATGTGGGGGTCCCTAATTTTCACCCAAAACCATAGAAAAAACCATAGAAAAAACCATAAAAAAAACATTTAAAAAAAAACATAAAAAACCATAGGCGCGACGCGTCTGACTCGTCACACGCGGCTCGCCTGTGTCAAAAGCGAAAATCGTTCTCGATCAACGCCAGGAGTTCCATTGACCGCCTTTCAGGATTCCGCGCAGCAAATATGGATCATCTCAGGAAAAAAACAAAAGGCCTGGTAAACATACCATATATAGCTATTGAAGCAAAAATGGCCCATTTATAGATATTTATTTCGTGGATTTAGCCAGCTAGAAAATCGTGGATCTTTCCAGTTCTCTTTTTGTAAACGTTTACCAGGCCGGGTAACCAGAGGGAATCTATTTTGATACTTTTCACATGACGTAACCGTTACGAATTCTTTGGGGAGATCCATCAACCACCAGGGGATATCACCAGGGGCGGCTAAAAATCGGATCCTCACCAGGCTGCCATTTTTCCATGGAACTGGCTGGGAAGTTCACACCACACACTGTTGTTCGTTAAAATATCCCTAAATATATTATATATCAAATACACATAATATGTATATATATATATATCCATTATATATCTATAATTATAGCCCCATTCATCAACCCAGTGAAGAGTTCACGGGGATTGATGAACTGTTTCTTCGTGAAAAATCTCCTCGACGAATGGATGTGCGGACCCCACGAATCGGATCCGTGGTTTATAGTCCATATATAACTCCTACAATCACATATATGTATATATACATATATGTATATGTATATGTGTATGTGTATGTATATGTATGTATATATATATATGTATATGTATATTGTATATGTATATGTATATATATATATATATGTGTGTATATGTATATGTATATGTATATATGTGTGTGTATATGTATATGTATATGTATATGTATATATGTGTATGTGTATGTGTATGTGTATGTATATGTATGTATATATATATATATATATGTATATATGTATGTATATTGTATATGTATATATATATATATATATATATATATATATATATATATATATATATATATATATATGTATATGTATATGTATATGTATATGTATAGTGGGGATATTCCATGAATCTAACTAAACTGGGGGGTTGTCACCTTACTATTGCGAACGCACCAAAATGTTCACCTGAGCCTCTTTCGTCTTGGCCAGGCGGTCAGCCTGGTTTATGTGGTGCATTTCAGGTACAACGACCAATTTCTTTCAGAAGATGAGTTCAGGAATTTTATGGGAATGTAATGGGAATCATAAAAAAAATAATTTCAGACATATTCCAAATTATGTATATATATATCATCACCATTTTGGAATATATAATTTATGGTGAATCTTATGGGATGATATATATAAAGAATGACCATCTTGGATGGAAATAAGATCATCTGGTATTTCAAAATTCTTTCAGATCATCACCAATTTGGAATGTATCATTTATATTAATTTATGGTGAATGTTATGGGAATAAATATGTATAAACAACTTAAATCAGCATTGGCAGCATTGTGGATTATCACGAATCATCATCACCATGAATCAGCACTTAAGACTTAATCACAACAAATTGGGGGGAGGAAAAACTCAACTAAAAACCGCTAGAATCCGCTCGATTTCAGGTGACTTTTTGTAAAAGTTGCTCGGGTTAATTTTTGCCTGACCCCAGTTGTAATGATCCCTCATCCCCATGGTACCTCAAAAATAGGACGACCCGTTTTTACGTCTGTGGTCTGCTGATGTGGATAAATTTTCTCCTCTGCTCCACCAAAACAAAAATCCCAAGCATCCCAAGCTCCAATCCCGACGCTCCTCTCCAGACATAAAGGATTGTTGGTGTGACATTGAAGATAGTCTGTCCTGCAAATCACGACCGCAGGTCCCATTAAAATTGATATAAAAAGCCTACCTAGCCTAGCTGCACCCACCGAGAAACAAAGCAGACTTGGCAACTGCATGGTCGTCATAACGGAGAATCTCCTCAACTCAATGCATATGTATATATATATATATTATATATATATATACATATATATATATATACATATACATATATATACATATACATATACATGTGTTGCCCATTGAATCCCCATTCACACCAACGACAGACGTCGCATCACCTCTGAGGGTGAGCTCAGGTGTGGCTTCCTGCGATGGTCCGTTGCTCGAAGTGGCCGGGAAAGCTGAAATACTGTGGATTTAACATAATTAATTAATGATTAATAGTGATTAATAATTTAATAGTGATAGTGATTAATAGTGATCAATATCTAATGATCAATATATAATGATTAATAGTGTTAATAGTGATTAATAATGAATTAATAGTGACTAATAGTGATTAATAGTGATTTTGTAATGGAATTAATAGTGACTAATAGCGATTTTTTCGAGATTTTGTAGTGACTATTCAGGATATACCCTCTGTGAACCCAAAAAAATGTGCAGGATTTCCCTTCATCATAAAAAAATGGAAATCATCGAAATGGCTCGAATCTTTTGGATATATGATATACATTTTTATCTGGGAAAATTATAATAATTCACTAACCTATCTATATACTGGGCGGACGTTGTTTCTTACCCCAGGCACCCAGAAGTTACCCCATCCTAATGGCACACAGGGTTACCCCAGGCCAAACGGAAGTTACCCCAGGGACCAAATCCTATTGGCACACTGGTACACACCATCGTTGGTTTGGCAAACCAAATGGCAGGCACACCGATGTTGGCACAAGATCTGTTGTGCTGCACGGGGTCATTGAAATACCCAGTGTCACATATTATCTTTGACCGAGCATGCCACTGCGTTTTGATGTTACAAGTATCAAACCAAGTAATAAACAAACATGTTTGTGACAACCAGTGTACCCCTGCGTTGTGTGCCCTGCAATGGACAAACAAACCATAAGAAGGTTAATGACTACAAATGGAAGGTTCATGTTGGTGAAATTCAGCGTGCCCATGCGTTTTGTGGTCTTACAATAAGCAATGTTCCAATGGAATAATAAGGTCATATATATATATATCTTTTATACACGCTTCCCCACGGCACACCGACCTGAGACAACTTCAGGGGAGACGAGACAAGAAACGACATGAACCCAGTATGAAATAAGGCTATCTTGGGGATGATTCCCCGAATCCTAACTATGATTATAGTGAGGGAGAACAGTGAGGTCGCTTGGCCGTTTTCCTTTCCGCTGGGCTATCCCCAAGATCTGAGGGATACCCTTGGGCCGAAAAAACTCGAGGCATCTCTCAAAAATGATTATGATATATGATGATAAATTGATATATTATGATGATGTTTATGATTATAATCATTTGATAAACCATAAATTGAGACAGAAATCTCTGATGTTATCCCCGAGGTTCAAACACCTAAACCATGCTTTCTGGGAGTTCACCATGAAAGGACCATGTTTCAAAAGCGGCAAAGCGGCACCAATATGAACAGGGAATGGGATTTAATATTTGAATATTTGGAGATAAGCTTCACTTTTTGGTGAATTTTTTTCTCCCAAACTTCTCAAAAAATTCACCACGTTCTATGTCTTGCCTTTTTCGCCTTTTGTCCATCGAAAGTGGAAAAACATTCGCCCAGTGGGCCTCCCATCGATTGCCTTAACGGCAGTCGCGATTCGATGATTTGATGCCTCGGGTTGAAGTCCAACGGTCCGACGGTTTGCGACGCGGATGGAGAAAGATGTAGGGAGATCGTGGAATAGCTACGACATGACCCATTAATCTATGGATAATCTATGGTTAATCTATGGTTAATCTATGGTTAATCTATGGTTAATCTATGGATAATGGTTAATAGTTACCCTCTGGTAATGACTATCAGTTTGCGAACTGGAAAATGGTCATAGAAATAGTGAATTTTCCCATTTTTTACATGGTGATGTTCCAGTTCGTTATGTAAACGTTTACCAGAGGGTAGTTAGTTGATGGCAGTATTTTTGGGTAGACTGATACTGATTGGTTCTTCTAGATTCTCCGCAAATCAAAGTCCCCAAAAAAACCTTGGTTTATCGCTGAATCAGTGACAAAATCATTGGATAATCCTCCCATGCTGTGATTCTTGGGGATGCCCGGGGCCAGATCCACCTGCAAAACATGACCCTTTTGACCCATCTGCGACCCATTTGGGATCCATTTGGGTTTCAACAGACATCAGTTTTTCCCATCCTTGTGACATTGACAAATGGCTCGAAGAACTGGCAAGTTTTTACAAAACGATTATTCCAAATAGATCTAGGTCCACTTATACAAGAATTACCGTGAACGGGGCTTTTTGATCTCAGGCTTGCTCCAAAGACAAGCCAGTGACTACAAGTACACGGGGGGAAAATTTGCTGCTGAATGTGGCTATAGCTTGGACCCGGTGCTGGTTTCTCAAAATGACCCTGGCTGCACCATCGTTCTTGGCTCCGAACAAAAGGTTGTGGTTTAATGACCCTCGTTTGCACAATGGTGTGGCCTTGCGCAAACACGGCCAGCGTCTGTTTCGGTGCCCAAACGGTTTCCAACAGAGGTAGATCGAAAGGTCAGATAAAAAACAAATAGATTCCCGATGTCTGGGAAATCCATCCAGTGTTCAACACAAATTCAAGAAACGGCTAGGCATTGCTGGGCCACCCCGCCAGTACTCCCATTCAGGGTTCGTGGCACTTGATACCGTGTAGTCGGATAGTAGCCGGTGTCCCTGAGCAAAAGAACTGATCATTGGAGTCCCACAGAGATTTATGACGTTCACAAGAAAAAAAGATGTTCAGTGCTGGTTGGTGGTTTTATATAACCATCTTGAAAAGTGATGGACTTCGTCGATGGGAAGGATGACATCCCATATGAAATGGAAAATAAAAAATGTTTGAAACCACCAACCAGAGTGGTATTGATTAACATTGATTAACGATATTTATCGGCAGGGCAAGTGCAGAGCCGCGATGACATTCTCTATCATCGCGCGAAACATGACGTCTTGATATGGGCGTTTCCTAAGTCATGGGGAATCCCCAAAAATCCCCAAAATAGATGGTTTATTTCATGGACAATCGCCCTACAATGGATCATTTAACCCGGGGTACCCCCCATGACCAAACGGAAACCAACCGTCGAGCCGCACCTCGACAACCGCCCGGGCGGAGTAAAGGCGTCCCGGACGGGCCCTCCCTCAGCCTTAAGGCGGTATTTTTTTCAGAGTTTCACTGTGGGTTTTCACAATGTCATAAAGTTCATCCTCAATGATAATAATCATGGTTAATGATGGTTAATAATCACTGGTTGGTTAATAATCAATGGTAATCCATGTCATAAAGTTCATCCCATTTGGGAATAGTAACCATACCACCATATACCACCTATAGAAATGGTGATGACTGTGGATTTCAATGGCCATGACTCAGGATCCGAAATATATTGGAGCTACCGATTGATATCATCTATAAGGCCGAAAAAAAGGCCTAGGCCTAGGCTGAAATTTCAGGGAATATCCCCTAACTATATATGGCCAAACAGATGGTACGTTTACGTACCTCCATATCATTTTAGGATCCTGAGTCATTCCCATTGAAATCCCCAGTCATCACCATTTTTATAGGTGGTATATGGTGGTATAAACTATTCCCAAATGGGATGTTTCACCCTCAAGCTGGTAGACTGTTGGGGAAAAGATAGACTCTATCTGTTTCCAGTTTTTTGCATTCAAGCTGGTAGTGAAACCGCCACCATAAAACCAGTTGGGTGGGCCGCGTTTTCTGCTGACAATATGAAGACTTTCACTAACCGAAAGATTCTATATATCCAAAGGATGCTATGGACATTCAATAATTGGGAAAATGATGATAAACCATGGGATTTTGGGGTGGCCCCTATTTCACAGAAAACCATACTGTATCTTCAGTTGACTTCTGCTTGCCAAGTTTGCCCATTTTCTTTTGGCATTCCCGATTGCCTTTCCTTGCACAGTCGTTATAACAACATAATTTGGAGTGCCGAAAACGGTTAAAATCTAAATTAAGTTGGGATGTACTAGAAAAAACAGAATACAAAGCATTCTTTTTCAAAAACAGCTGATGGTCTAGCTTCGTAGCCGAAACACCAACAACGTTGATGCTCTTCCCAGGCCGTCTTTCTATCCGAGCGTCGTAGCCGAATTTTGGCTTGGCTTGATCTGATCCACTACACTTGGGGGTGCA
>Ga0126342_10003222_pt1 | contig 26739 bp, 25 predicted proteins | sample Cyp1metagenome_FD_92528 | JGI IMG/M metagenome (GOLD analysis project Ga0126342, IMG submission 92528) | Coral microbial communities from Lord Howe Island, Old Settlement Bay, Australia - Cyphastrea 1 metagenome | ecosystem: Host-associated > Invertebrates > Cnidaria > Coral ...
ATCTCAAGAGGTGTGCAAACCTTGAAAATACAAAATCACGACATACCTCAGAATTCCGGCTGTGATTTGAAAGGTTGATTTTGCCAATAAGGCAGGAAATTATGCAGGTCCTGGAGGTTACAGGTATATATATATATACATATATATATATATATGTATATACGTACATATAGATACACTAGAATATATGTGTATATATATATATATATACATGTGTAATGTGCATTACCGATTTGGTTTCTGGAGTTCTGACGTAGCGTTTGTTGGACGAGTTACCAACCTTACGAGGGCACCTTATTCGAGGTGAACTATGATTTTCCAATGGAGGAACATGTTCTCTTAAAGTAGAAACATACCAGTTCAGAGCACATCACCATTTTGGTTGGGTCTTCTCCCCATCTTGATTTGTTAGCATCCGTTATTCCCTTTCAGATTTTTTTTCCATGTGCACAAGTATATAGGTCTTGGATTGGTTTTGGATCATCAATCACAATTTTATGCTTAAGTTTATGCTTAAGGATTGATGCCGAAATCATGCGGAAATCGACAAAATTCATCAACAAAATCCATCCACGATCCAGGAAATTCTGAGCTGTGCTGCGGAGCATCAACTGGCCATGGAGCATGGTGAGGGACAACATGGTTTTACTCAACCAACAAGTCTGGGAATTATTGGGAATTCAGTGGAATCGACATGAATGATCTAACGATTGCTGTGTGAAGTGATTGGCATTTATTGACATAGATGTGTTTTTTTCTAAGTGGTTAGTACCGATTAATGCATGACATACACGGATCCCATCGGATATTGCAATTGTAGGGGGCTGGGGCATGGCAAATGGAGCTCTTTGTCTACAAGTTTTCTGTTTTCAAAAATGTGGGATACCGGGATACACATCCCTGTCCTACTTTATTTGGAACATATATTCCTTGCGAACTACAACCATCGAGAACCAAAGCTGAAGAGAACCAGTCGCAAATTTGATCAAAATTGCTCATATCATTTTGGATGGTGAAAATATGATTTGCTGAGATTGGTCGGATGAAACATGCTCTTCCAAGCCCAATCGCGAAAAGCGTGGGCATGCGACGTTTGCGGAACGTCACGTTTGTGTTGCCGCACTTTGCTCAATCTGCCAATGCAGATGTTCAATCCACCTGTTGCAATCAAGAAGGGAAGGAGGCTGGTATGTTCAAAACATTTTGTCCGGGGTATTGAACATAAGTAAATTGCAAAATTGCCATACCATTTTAGTTTCTGAACAAAACAACACGATGGTTAGGGCTTTGACCCATACTCATATCCGTTTTCTTCGAAGTGGTGTTGTTGTGTGATAGGTGAATAAAAGTCAGCAGCCACCTTGATCACAGCACATTCAGCTTGATACCCAAAGTACAGGGCAAGTACATCCGCCGTCTTTTGTTCGAGGAGAGTGATTCACTTATTTTTGGATCACTTTTTGTCTACTCCCTGGCAATTTCACAATGGACAAATCCAACATTTAGTTGTGACAGATACATGATACAATCACCTACCCATAGGATCCATGTATGCTATTTATGGTAACATATGGTAACATTTACCATCAATATACCCCAAATGTTAGCATTTATATACCAGCACCATGGATCCTATGGGCTTTAATCGATGAATTGTCAGCTGATTCGCCTTTTTCTGAACGGAGTTCGTCAGGGAAGGCTTGCCTCAGACTTAGATTGACCTTCTTGATTTGAAGTTTTCGATTTCACCATGGTTTTTCAATCGGATGAAACTTCCCCCCTAGATTTACCCTCTGGTTATTTGTTACATAGCCATGGTATAGATGGCCCATAGAAATAGATGGTTTACCTATTAAAAATGGTGATTTTCCATGGCAATGTTAGTCATAACCAGATGGTACATGGAACCCGAAAAAATGCCATGCCCAAGAGGAAAATCATCTCACTTATGGAACTTTCCGGGCTTCCATGTGTTCCTTTTAAATTTATTGGGCACTTCACATTGATAGCACATTGCACAAAGATTGCCGTACTTCACCGTAGTTTCTATAAGGTTTCTAAGCCTTGGTGGTGAAGCACCACGAGGATTTCTGGGACGATTTGAACGAGGATTTAACGATTGGAACATGATTTTTGAGGATTTAATAACGATGGATGGTCAGAGTTCGCCCTAACTAAAATTGTGGTTCATGGTAAATTGATGTAAACTGTGGTTCGCCCTAAGAGTAATCGAGTTGGGCAGTCACACCTGAAAGAATTGGTTTCTACTCGGGAATTTCATCTATGTTTAGGGGAAGGGATATGTCAGATATACAACAACAGCTTCGGAGTAAAACTATACTGTAGTTGCTAGTGGTATTGACTCAATGTCATACCGTCATACCATTTAACAGTAATAGTTTCTACTTTGTTGGTAGTCAATAACATTGATACTAAGGTATTCAAATTGTCACAGTAGTAAGAAGGCCATGATATTGGGTACTAGTACTTAATATCCTTGGTGTCTCCATAGTACAATGGGCTACTATCCCTCTCAACCACCCGAACCGAACTACAGCGCCCCTTCAAGCCGCAACAGCTTCCGTGCGCAGCTGAGCAGGTCGGGACTCCCAGGTGGGCAAATATCCGATACCTCAGAGCCAGGGATATGGATAGTATACATTAGTTTGATTTAGTTAGTATACTCCGTGAATATTCGTGTGAATATATATATATATAAATAAATAATATGATATATATATAATATAATATAATATAATATAATATAATATAATATAACATAACATAATAGAATATAATAAAATATGTATATATTGTAATATGTATCATATCAGTGAAATGATCAAAAACAAGCGGGGTGACCCAGCCATATTTGGGGTCAGCCATGTGGCAGCCATGGATCGCCAATGTGGGATGACCCGTGGAAATTTTGGTTGTCCCTAAATGTTGATACACATCCATACTGTATGTAGCATATATATATATATACAGTATATATATACACATCTTGATATATATATATATATAACACGGGCCCACCATTGATAGCTAAGTTGGTTTTGTTTGGTAGGTGAAGCACCACTGGAGCACCTTGTAACGGGTCACAAAAACCTGGGGTCGTCCCCTCAGTCATTCTGAATCCGCAGGGTGGGATCATCATACCACCATTTTTAATGGGTACCCTCTGGTAAATTAACATAGACCCTGAAAATAGCCTAGTTTTAATTGAAACTCATCTTCCAACCCCAACAACTGCCAGGGTCCAACTGTTAATTTACCAGGGGGTAAATCCACTATTTCTATGGCTATTTTCACTAGCTAGAAAATTTCCAGATGGTAACTATTAATCATAGATTATCTCAATGGGAACTCCAGGATCCAACAGATGGAGGTACTAACTTAGTACCATATTTCAGGCCTTATTTTGTAGGGATATTCCCTGAAATTTAGGCCTGAAAAATAGGCCTTATATACGGTAGGTACCTCCAATGAATCGGTTCCTGAAATGGCCCTTGATACATACTCATACTCATATACAATGTTTTGACCGTGGCACTGGTTGGCACTGTGGCACATATACGTCTTGCTTATCCTGCCAAGTTTGATACAATTTGGTCTTGGCATGATGATGGTGAACAGGAACCAATGTCTCAGCCATGCGTTTGGGCCACAATCCTTTGAACAATTTCCACATGTAACCGTCAACAAATGCTTAGAATTTTCCATAACAAAATATGAACAACATGCGTCGGAAACATGTGGCTTTCCCATCCAGACAAAGAGAAATTCACCCTACAAAAAGCACCATTTTCCCAGCACCAAACACTGAAAGAAAACGGCCTTTTGTTTGCCCGACTGCAGGCGGCCTTGTCGACCACGACAGGCATATGCTGCCGGGTTGCTGGCGTGCCGACTTGATACGGCAGGGGCGGCAGGTGATGAAACCAACTGGATTGGACTGGATAAAAACTGGGATGTTTCACCATTTTTCCCAAGAAAATTCGGGAGAAACATATCATGTGTTTGCCAAAAAAGCACGGAAAAACATGTTTGAGGTTTCAGGCAGCCCGGTAGTCGAACGAAGGCACTGCCGCCCAAAACGATTCCCGATTTGACTGCCTGGATCCCTTGAGGGAAAGTTAAGATAATAATTACTGCAGTTGATAGGTACAAACCGTTGCAGTTAGATTTGTATGTAGATTATACATTATGATATCATTATAATATCTATAGCAATTGCTGTGTATATAATTATATATACACACCACATTGTACCATACAGATAGTAAGAGGTTTAAACTAGTGATGGTGATATGTTCCAGACAGGGTCACCAAGGGAGGGTTTGAGCCTCCATGATATGTTGATGTCACCTGCAACCCTAACGCCCGTTGATACCGTGACCGCCGTGACCGCCGTGATTGTGTCACCCCCCGTTCCATGTGCATTGTGTCGCGGCGACAGGATAGCGTCGTTCGCTAAGCCTGTCTCTGACCGCTATTTCTGCCACATTGTTTGGAAGGATTTGTTTGGCAAAATCACCTTCAAAACTTGTACTGTAGTAGTTGTGAGAAAGATAGTGTTAGGCATTCATAGACTCACAGATGCATGAACAAAAAGCGTGCATCTCTTTGGTTCATTTTAGTTCTTTCATTTAGGTCCTTTAGGTTTAAGCATACACGAACGTATCATGTGTATATGATATGGACATAAATGTCAAAGCCGAATTAAGAAACTCTGGTGCATTGACTGGCTGGGTTACCCAAAAAAAGTATCAAACGCTTGGCCACTAAAAGGTTTCCCCGCTATTGAGCAACCTCGGGGGTTATTTATCCAATGTTCACTCAAAGCTGCCACGTAGGAGATCGTGAGGCAGCAAGGTGACCTTTCTTTCATGGAAACTGGATTACAAATGGAGTTGGATTATAGGCTAGTAGCCTATTTTCAGAGAGACACATACACTGGTTGTGGTTTGGAACATTTTTTATTTTCCATAATATATGGGATGTCATCCTTCCCATTGACGAACTCATATTTTTCAGAGGGATTGAATTGACCCTCATTTTTTTCAGAGGCAACCAGTACAGGTATGGTTCAAAATCTGAAAGCCCTTGGACACTTGGTCAGATGCTTTTCCTGTCGCCTTCTGGTAGAGTCGTGTCTCATGACAGGGAAGTTTCTCCAGATAAGAAACGATTGAAGCTGACAATATAGGGTTTCATGATTCTCGATTCTTTATTGAGTGGCTTTGTTTGAAAGAATCCAGCCATTTCCTTTGGTTTGAGTGTTTTCTGGAATTTCGTCAAACTCAGAGACCTATGGAGACCACAAGATGCTAATAGTACATGAAGATGTGATTGTGGAATCTTGTGGCACACTCTCAATCCATCCACTCTAAAAATCAGCCGACTAGACGCCCTGACTTGGGCATTTGATGTAGCTACTATATCAGATTATCAGTATCCGACAAAATTATTGTAATACTAATTTAGTCTTACGTCGCCTTGGCCTTGCTGAGGGGTGTGCAAAACCTTCATCACCAATAGGGGACGACCCTATACCGATACCCCTGTTTCGCATGAGTCGCCTCAAAGTCTGAGAATGCAGAAATCCCCACAAGTGATAGGGGGCGACCCTAATTTGTGCATGGCATGAACAACAACAAGTGATTATCTACTGTACCATTCTTAATCATGGTGTTGATTATAATTCATGGTCATTGTTATATTACTACATGACTATGTTCATTTGGAAGGAGTCTCAGATCAGAAACACCAAGACATGCCGTCACATTAAGTCAGTGGTGGATGGCCGCGGTCCTTGGCTTTTTTGAAAGCCGTATGATTCTCTCCATTGTCGACTGTCAGCGGGAATGGCGAGATTTTGGGGTTTTGGAGAGTTTCTGGTGTGGTTAATAGTGGTTAATAGTGATTAATACTGGTTGATAGTTGATAGTACACATATATATATATATATATTGGTGGGATTACTGGTGATTAATGGAGTTACCCTCCGGTACTCACACATGTGTGGAAAATTCCCCATTAAGCTCGAGCATTTTCCCAGCTAGGAACCTCCAATGAGGAATTGTCCATTGTCAAAGTTGGGGAGTTGGATGCCCACCATGTACTTCTTCGCATCATCCCGAATTGTTTCGGCACAAAAAGGCCATAACGATCTAAGTGTCAGCGCCAAAACATCATTTCACACGGTCAAAAATGTTTGGTCGATGATGTATTGCCATGCTTGAGTACCATAGAGTCGAATCTTGAGTGCCACGATTCCAAACACCAAGTTTTCATCCAGTCCAAGTCTTTTCCGTTAGGTATTTTTAGATGTTTGGCACCAAACCGCTGAAAACAAGTGGACAAATGTGTAACGTTGCGGGAGCAACTTTGTGCATCAGCACTTCAATCTGGTTGGTGATTTCATTTCGTCCACTCTTTCATGATCCCTGCTTTTCATATTTCAGTAGGGTATGCCTGAATTTGACACAATCATCATTCTCCATCTTATATACATATTGTTTCCCACATACTCATCATACTCCATGTACGGCGTATTACGCACATATATCCAAAAGGTAACTAAGTACCTACCTATCTACCTATCTACCTAAACTAACTAGCTAACTAACAAATTCATGAAGGTAAATAGGTAAATATATACCATACATGGAACGTCTTTTGGTATGTATTGGCCATAAACGATCATGTTTACATGGGGTTGTCCATGGCCAAAATCTGGTATCCAGGTATCCCCAGTCATCCATTGGTAGGATGCCCCAGGTATCATTGGGATGATCCAATTGTTCTTTTTGGTGGTATGTATTGGTCATTACTTGAAGGGTTTTTTCAGTAGTTCTAAAAAAATACACTTGATTATACTTGATTTATGTTCGTGTTCTTGTTAATGATCTTGCTGTTGTTGCTGTTTTGCACAAGAACTTGTTCAAGATGGCACCGATTGAGAGATTGACGTCGACACTCGTTTCGCCATGTTTCGCCGCGTACGCACCTGAGCCAAGTTCAGTGGTAAGCACGCGATGTCGGAGGCGGAGTGCAGAAGATTCAAGGGCCACATGTCCATCATCAGCTGATCAGCTTGGGGTGGAAGGTAGTTCCCCTTTTAGCTCAATGATTTTCCTAGAAACTTCATGAAACCTCCCAGCTTCTGTGGGATTTTCCATATATTTGATGACTGAAGGGTACGTCAATTAGACGATGGACATTCAGGGTCCTGGTCCTTAGTGCCGGTTCTCTAGCAAGGAATTTTTCGCGTCGTGACCTGCAGCATGGAAGAAGCGCACGGAGGGCATAAGACGAGTATCCCTGGATGGCACTGCAGTCCAGTCGAGTGTTGGTGAGTTTTTGGATGTGTCAATCTATACCAATTACATCCAACCACCGATATTTTGAGGCGTGTTTGGAATGGGGAAGTTCCCGCAACTACGTCCATTTTATAGGGAACATGATGAAAATACCATGGGGATTTTGGGAGTACCCTATTTTGGGATCTCATATTTATTTGGCTGGTGTCAAATATTACCGATCCAATGATCCCAGTTATGGGGATGTCGGTGGACATGAATTGCAGCGGGAAATCGATAGATGATATAATCTCGAGGATGGTGGATTTCTCCAACCAACCATGTGGTTTTTTTTTCCCCCATGGAAATTTTCGGCAAGTTGGAAAGGGAAAAATTTGGTGGTTTTCATGACAAAGCATGGGATTCGGGGTTACCCGACGTCCAGACGGTTACCCCATTGTGTATTAGGGTGAAATTACCTATATTTGGGCGATGTGGGAGGATAAACGCCACCGGAATTTTTGCATAAGATGATACTTGCCGGCTGCAATCATGAGAGATGTTCGACAGGGTTTCAAAGTCTCTCTACCCTGCATAGTTGAGGGACACTAGGAGTGGATGAAGATAATACTGTAATTTTGTCTCTGGCAATCAAACATACCTACGGAACATGGCCGATTTAGTTCGATAATGTTTCCTATTGAACATGGTCATATTCTGCAACTAATTGTTAAATTACCACAGTATATAATATGTATCAATCTATCTATCTATCTATCTACCTATCTATCCATCCATCTATCTATCCTTCTACCTGTCTGTTTGTTTATCTATATCTACCTATCTGTCTATCTATCTATCTGTCTATCTATCTATCTATCTATCTACCTATCTACCTCTCTATACCTCTCTATACCTATCTATACCTATCTATACGTATCTATACCTATCTATAGCTATCTATACCTATTTATAGCTTTCTATAGCTATCTATAGCTATCTATAGCTATCTATAGCTATCTATACCTATCTATACCTATCGAAACCTATCTATACCTATCTTTACCTATCTATACCTATCTATACATATCTATAGCTTTCTATAGCTATCTATAGCTATCTATAGCTATCTATAGCTATCTATAGCTATCTATAGCTATCTATAGCTATCTATAGCTATCTATAGCTATCTATAGCTGTCTATAGCTATCTTTACCTATCTATACCTATCTATACCTATCTATAGCTATCTATAGCTATCTATAGCTATCTATACCTATCTATCTAGCTATCTAAGCTATCTGTCTGTCTGTCTATCTATCTATCTACCTATCTATCTATCTATCTACCTATATCCATATCCATATCCATATCCATATCCACCCTGCAGCAATCCAAGTTGTTTAACCACGGTTAAACATATAAGGGTCATACATCATCACCTTCATCAAGAACAGACTAGTTGGTGGTTTTAGATACTTTTGTTTTGTCATTCCTAAAAAAATATGTGATTCCGGATTCCTCCATTCTCAATCGGGTGGCGCAACCACTAAGCAGCAGATAATTGACCGTACCAACATACGCAAATTATCATCGCCATCGGCCATCGATATATTATATAATCATTTGCGATTCTTGGGATGCACACCAAACCGATCCCTTCACTCATATTAAATGCACTTCCAGATCTTATGGTTCCCGGTATGTGTGTATAGAATCTATTCACTTTGGGGAGCCGATGAAAGATGGAAGTCAAGATGATCGGGGGCGGGATTGTCAACTGGGCTTTTGTAAACAGGGGATGCCAAACAAATTCCCTATGGATCCAAACACTGTCTGAGAAGGTACTTAAGCCTCCAAATTATAGTAAATTATACCCCAAACACTTCCTAAGAAGGTACTTGGATCCATAGGGATTGTTCAGATGTTTACAGCAAATCAAAGCGGACATTTTGATAAATTTGACGGAAATCCATTGCAATTTAAGTGATTTTAAGGGATGCAGGCCATGGAACGTCAATCTTTTGCTGGCAGCTCGATCCAGGAAAAAGGCCTTTAGCCTCGTCTGAAAGATGTTGCCCCCTTTCGCCTTGCCTAAGCTGTGTATGCCTCTCCTTCGTGGGTGCAGGTCTGATGAGCCTTCAGGCACCAGTCGGGCAGCAGGATGCAGCTAGTATTAGCCTCTGATAAACTAACATGGCGAACTGGAAAGTCACCATTTTTTAGATGTACCCTCTGGTAATTTAACATAGCTACGGAAAATCACCATTTTCAATGGGTAAATCCACTATAAATAGCCATTTTCAATAGCTATGTTAAATTACCAGAGGGTAAAACAAATATAAAAGGCCAATTTCAGTAGCTATGTGAAATTACCAAAAGGTATACCTCTCAACCAGTGGTGAGCTGGGGGTTTGGGTTGGTACAATGCCAGGATCTTATGAAGTGGAATATCACCATGGTACATCCAGAATTCCACACCACCAGATCAGCAGACCAGATAACCATTGGCTGGACCTCCCCCAAAAGAATTGATAAACAGGTGGAGTTGTTTTTCTCTTTATTGGGAGGGGGTGCCTCGTCATTATTTGGGGGTCCCGGTAATAAATCAGAAACCCATTACAACATGTTGCGTTCAACACACATTTAGATTTATGTTCAACATCTATCATTTATTCATATATTGTCAGCAATTGGATTTCGAACGGTTGTCTACTTATAAAATTGTCTAGGTATAAGATAGATAACCCATTAAACAACAAATCACTTTCAAAAGCCGATTAAACACATTTGTTTATGTTCTTCTATTATTGCACAAAAGACCGGATTTCACAGGGTTGCCAAATTATAGAGTAAATATAAGATCCGAATGGAGAAAACAAACAGGTTGCTTTCAAAAACTACTTTAGATCCTTTCAACATCACATTGTAAACAAAAACAACAACAACAACAACAACAACAACAACAACAACAACAACGCATGGATTTGAGCGGGATCTCTAATGATAAAATAGATACTGTACCGCAAAAAAAGTGGTCGCTTTCAAACACTACGTGATTTAACATTTATACAAATATTGCCCAAACTTGGATTTCGAAGCGTTCCCTAATAATAAAGCGAATACCATAATCACCAAACAATCAGGGTAATCTTGGGACCCTAATAAATAACACCACGTGTTTTATAGCCTCAAAGACTTGATTGACAGTTGAGGAGCCCGAAGCTGTTGGTTTCTTTGGGGGACGTTTAGTAATAGGAAGGGATTACAACGTTAGGTGGTGATGATCAAGGCAGGTTGGCATAAAGATTCAGTGGAGGTATACACAATTTTCAGACAAACCCAATATGTGTTTGTTCGTAATAATGGTTGCTGATTCCAATGGAGACATATTTATGTGAGATTGACCGCCCCCCAGAAAGTGGACAGCTTGATTCTAAGGTCACTCCATTTTTGAGTACACCCAAGACTAGCAGCCGAAGCTTTTTCGTGGAAACTCCTGGAGTTTTACCATCGTTTGGTTACAGCCCCATTTATCCAAAATATCTTGGAGATTTCTCATTATCACAAGGCTTGGAACGGACCCAAAATAGGGATCTGTTCCTTGGAAGCGGTTGCTACCTGAACCTTGATGGTGGCAATGCCTGAAAAATGCTGTGAATGGTTATATCCCAAATGATGAAATATAGAACCCACCAATAAAGAGAGAAACGTCTTATGTATGTATTAATCATCACCGAGCTCGTAGGAATTTACTTTTTTTTATATGTTTTTGGGAGGTGCGAAACCATGTGTGAGTTTTTTTTTTTTAAACATGTATGAGTTACTCTCCAATGAGGGGATACGGGATATCCTCCAAACCCAAATCATCAATTTCCCAACATGGTCTGATAGGTTCCCTATATTTCCCACGAGTTCCCAAGTGATGTACACATTAAAAATTGGGATGTCTTTTATTTTCAGATACAGCTAATCCCTAAGAGATGCCGTTAAATGAGTATTTTGAGCTGCAACCTGCAGCCCTTGGAACGCCAGAATTTTCGACTGTGTAAAGACTTGGGATGTGAACAGCACGCGCACGGATGGCTGAGAGTGTCGTTCTCGATCGTGATGGTCTATCTTCCACAGAAAGCTGATCGTTTGATTTTGAGAGCTGGATGAATCATTGCTGGGTCTATAGATTAATGAGGAATATGTTTTCTGACTCTACAAGTGGGTTATCTCGCCTTTGTGGGAATGGGCTAAGCGGCTAAGCTTCTGAGATAATTTCATGGCAGGATTTGATACGGGGATGGGACATCACCTATTGCAGTTTATATTGATATACACATCAAACCACATCAAAAGATATAAATATATATATATATACAGTATATACTATGTTACACAATTTTTATATATATATTATTGTAGTAGTATGATTATACATTTGATTTTAATTCATATAGATATATACATTAATAGTAGTAGTATTATTATCAGATGTTTGAGGTGAAGCCCCCCCATTTCCAAGCGTTTTCTTCCGGGAAACCCAGTCAAAAGCCAATTTTATGCTGGGCGGCTATACTAGCCATACTGGGGACTATGATCATTTGTTGGGAAACTGGATCATTTTTAGGGAATTTCAGGATCCTAAAATGGAGGTACGTTAGTACCATATGAGGCCATATTTTGTGGAGATATACCCTGCAATTTAGCCCTTACATAGGCCTTATATATGGTAGGTACCTCTAATTTAGGTTCATGAGATGGCCACTGAATATAGGGAAACTGGAGTTATAGTTGGGTAGTTTTCACATTGACTAAATGTCTTTGATCATATACCTGGATACCTGGGAATAGAACGGGGAATCCAGTTCTTAATCAAGCAGTTCAAATACTGGAATGACAGAGGGATTTGGAACACTGGAATGACTTCTTATTCCACATGTTGTAGTTCATAGATTCATAGATGTTCATAGTACATATCCTATTTATGTTGCTTCTATGCATGTTTATCATTTTTATAGATTCTCACTTCTCTTGTAGCCTATATTTTCACATGTTTGGTTGGCGTTCTACTTAAATGCAACATAATGCAACCAATTTCCATTTGATAGATAACTCATGCCACGCATTCTTTGTTGCCTTACTTATCCGTACTTGAAATGCGAGACTCAGCATCCGCGAAGTGTCTGTGCTTGCTTTGAAATTGAGAAATGCTGAGGAGGTTCTGACTGAGTGGAGATGTGCTGAGATGTGCTGCCTATCTTCGCCTTGGGTGGTGAAATTCCCGAACCTTCACTACCCTTCAAACGGTTTGTGTTCATGTGTTCAACCCATGTTTTCAATCCAATACGTATAGACCATCCCCAAATGGTAGTTTTGTTTTTGGGTTGCCCATGTTGAACGCATAACCTAAACCTCCACTTGGGGATATGTAAAGTAGATAAGTAGGATATATATTATGGATGTTTATGGTTTGGGCTACAACATTATCCTGGATGAGGAACATGTCGCGAGTTTGGTTTCTTGGCTGCCAGAGCTGCAAAGCTACGGTGTTGGTTGATTCTTTTGTGGTCGAAGATGACAAAACATGGAACTCTTACCCTCCAGTAAACCAACAAAGCTAATTATGGACAATCACCATTTTTTATAGGTACATCATCTATAAATGGTCCATGTTCCATAGCTATGTTGGTTCACCAGAGGGTATCGGATTGAAGCTGCTGATTTGCAATCATGTTGGGTTGTCATGCCCGAGTGGTGTGATGTGTTTTGTTTGACTTCAAAGTGACGCTTTTCTGATGCCAAACTACGGCCCCCAAATTGCCATGAATAAGGGAAATGATCGTTATTTTTTCTGGTTGGTGGTTTGGAACATGTTTTTATTTGTCCATTCAGTTGGGAATGTCATCATCCCAACTGACATTCATATTTTCAGAGGGGTTGGTTGTTTTACCACCAACCAGTAACTCATGTTTTAAACCGGGTATCCATGGCTAGCCCATTGACCCATGGAAGCCGGAAGTTGAATCCTGTTTTAAATTCATCGCTCTGGCAGGAGCCACAGGAGCCACAATTGTGGGTTTTGTTGGAAATTGATGTGGTCAATTGTGTATGGTTTTTCTTTTGTCTTTGTCTGGTTTCGTGTATTGGTTTTGTATTGTTTGTGTATGTTTTTTGGTTGTTTTGGATTCTTCTTGGATGACCATTGAGTTCACATTTAGAAAAAAAAGTTTTCAGTCTCAGTCGGGCCACTCTCTGCTATCCCACAAGTCAAGACCGCAAATAGATATGTGCGTTTGATGCGATGGGCTGCTGTGGACACCAACATTTGAAATGAGACAAGCGTTTCCCCGTGTGTAAGCAATAGACTGGAGAACTCCACGGAACATCATTCTATGTCTTAAGCTAGATGTCCCAAATGCTCCTTGCTGCTGCAATACCCTCTGGTAAACTAACATAACTATGGAAAGCCACCATTTTTAATGGGAAAACTCACTATAAATGGCCATTTTCAATAGCTATGTTAGTTTACCAGAGGGTACTTCCCAACATTTACCGTCTAAAGGACCCAACGGTCGGGAAATATTCCAACACCATGAAGCATATGAATGGCTCTGGTCGTTCCAAAAGCAGGACACACACAAGGACACACAAGCAGGGTCCAGCTGGTGATCACGCACGTTTGTGGAACATAGAGATGTATGGGCACACAATTCATAGTTGTAATGTGTTATATTTGTACATATTTGTAATTAATATGAACGTGTTATAGTTACAATTATATATGATGTCACTTATTGGTTTTGAATTGGCAGCGTTTTAGATTGCATTGCGTTGTATCGCATCAAATTGTATTGCATCAAATTGGATTGCATGCGTCGCATGACATCGCATTGCGTCACCATTCCTGCGTTGGTGCACAAAAACATGCACGCGTATGAATACATTACATATATTACATACATGCATTCAGATATACAGTATATATGTATACATATGCATACACATGCAACCCATGATGAAATTGGTTTACATTATATCGGATTGCAATGCACTAGATTGCATTCCATTAAATGAGCTACATGTCAACGCAGCAGAAACAAGGACCACCCGAACACAATACACAGCATGCACAGACAACTTTCTGTGGATGGCGAAATCCTGCACCAGTTGGTAACCATTGACAAGAATTATATAAAACACTGTAGATTTCTATAGAATTTATATACCATTCTGGTTGGTGGTTTGGAACATGTTTTATTTTTCCATTCAGTTGGGAATGTCATCATCCCAACCGACGAACTCATATTTTTCAGAGGGGTTGTTTTACCACCAACCAGTACAATATATGGTGGTTTCAAACATATGTTATTTTCCATTTCATATATGGGATAATTAATCCTTCCCATTGACGAACTCATATTTTTCAAGATGGTTAAAATCACCAATCAGATTATTATTAATTAACCATCATTAACCATATAACAACCAGATATTAACCATCTATTAACCATATATTAACCATGGTTTATGATACTAACTATTATATATACTTGGTGGCTCATCCCACTTAGTAAGTGGGTTATAACCCCAGTTATAAGTGGATTAACCCTACTTATCCCATTTATAACTGGGGTTATAACCCATTTACTAAGTGGGATGAGCCACCAAGTACCATTTATATACCAACTGGCAAGATGTCGCTGCCGCCCGCAGTGAAGTCACCCGGATCTTTCGGGATCGTTGGATAGGTACCCCATAAAGACCCCCGAAACATCCCATTGGGAAAAACCATGGTTGTCTGGATTTTTCCCTGAAGAAAAACGCGAAAAACCATGGTTTTCCGATTTTTGCCTGAAAAAAAAAACATAGAACCTTAAAAATCTTAATTGATGAATCCAGAGAGGTTTCGATTTGGATCACATCTCGGTTTCATGGTTTCGTTGGTGGACACCGCAAGTCCAGCGCCGAGACGGGCGCGTAGGGTTTTTTCGTCCAAGCGGCTGCTCGCCAAAAAATCGTTCCGTTTCGTGGAAAAGAAATTGATAGGTCGCGAAGGTCGTTTGGGGTGCAGAGTCCTTTGCCCAGAGTTACCAGAGTTGGTTGATGGAGGGGCCAAGAGTTTTTTAGCCACCAAGGTCTAGTCATGAACCTCCGACGCTGGATAAGGATAGGCTGTTGGGATAGCTATCCTATGTTTTGACAATTCTTGGTAAAATGATAATGATTTAATATAATTTATCAAGATGCTTATGTAGGCAGTGTAAGGAGAATCTGGACTCAGATGTTGGATACATTCAATAGTTGCTTAGTTATATCTGGTTTATTGTGGAACATGTTACATCTCTCGTGCAAAGCGGTGGATATGGAGATGCAATCAACAATCAGGGGCGTGCAAATTAGTTGGGGCCTCGTATCTGATTTACAGGATTGCCGTGAAACCAAATGTTGTCATTTGGATTCATTTGGGTCTTTTGGCCTGGGCCATTCCCATTCTTTTGCAAAATTGAGTTTCATAGTTACTAGTTTCTTTGTGATCAAAGATGCTAGGGAGGAGATTTTCTCTGCCATTTTGAAGAAAATATGTCAGTTCAATGAATCCCTTCCCCATAATATGAACCTGGTGGTTTGGAACATTTAATTTTTATGTTCCCCAATAGTTGGGATGATGATCCAATCTGACTCACATTTTTCAGAGGGGTTGTTTTACCACCAACCAGGACCCATAGATGTCTTTTTCCCATTGGTTGGTTGATTAATAGAAGGGTTTCTTCAGAAACCCCTTTAACAACAGCTATATAAATGATGATAGATGGGATTAAGTGATTAGCCAGTCACCGGCCCCTATACCTATTTTTAACAAAAGGACACATTATTGCCAATAGCTGGTTGGTTGGTTTATTTCTTGGAACATCCCATCTATAAACGGATGAAATCCCATTTATAAATGGATGAAATCCCATCTATAAATGGATGATTTGGATGATAACTAGGGGTACCCCTTATGACTTTGGAAACCATCGCCGAAGCGGCTGGGAACGAGGGGAACGAGGGGCTTTCAACGAGGGCATCCACGGATAGAATTTACCCGGCCTGGTAAACTAACAGTTTGCTATTGAAAATGGCCATAGAAATAGTGCATATTTACCCTTTCAAAATGGTGATTTTCCATAGTTACGTTTTTTTACCAGAGGGTATTGTTGCTTGTATGTTGTTTAGTTGATCTATATGCTAATCTGATTAGCGGTTACATTTCGCTACACTTTCAGATTCGTCTGAGAAGTTGAAACATGTGCTGTCCTCGTTGCTGATTCGAGAATGTCTTCATTCTTTAAAATGATCATGCAGGTCATGTTCTGTATACAGCGACCCTCGAAAGATAAACAAGTGTAGAAATGTAACATCCTACTCGTACTTTAATAGTGTGAACTTACCTCTATTTTTTTAGGGGATTGCTAAACTTTTCTGACAAGGTCATAGTTTTGACCCCGTGGTTTGTGCGCTGATCAATGGTAGGGGTGGTATGACATGACCGGATGCCAATATTGACGGCTCTTTGGATTTCCTGAACATTTGTAATATGAGACAAAAGGATACAAAAGGGCAAAATAAATCCAATGGTCACACAGCAGGAAGAGAGAGATTACAATAATTAGTAGATTTGCAAAGGTCCCATCCCGATTTTCTTGCAACATACTGTTGTTTCACCAACGGAGTCAAATTCAAAAAAGGACTTGTTGTTTTTGGTGGCAAGGATCAAAAGCAATCTGCCAATGGCCCTCATTTGCGGGTTAAACATGCCAAAGCAGGCTAAAGCATGCTAAAGCTAGATTGATTAGATCGACTTTTCTTGCTGCAGGTTCATGAATTTCACAAAACAAGATGTTTCGCAATCATCTTACTGGTGCTTAGCAGGGAATTTTCGGGAATGATCCAGAATCACTAGTAATAATCATCCCAGCAACCCCATTGCCATCCATTCCCTACGTAAAAAGCACCAGTAAGTCATGAAACTGTAGAGAACAAAAATGTTTCGCAATCATCAAACTGTATAGACCTGTATAGCCCTATGGATCCAAACACTGTCTGAGAAGGTACTTAAGCCTCCAAATTATAGTAAATTATACCCCAAACACTTCCTAAGAAGGTACTTGGATCCATAGGGTAGTACAATGATGTATCATGCGCATGATGATCAGTCATGGGTCCCACACCATTGGTGCTGTAACGCTTGCCGCTTCCGGGACCGCGCCATTGGGCAATGGGCATCGAACGGATCCTGGCGTCCTCGGAACGTGACTTTGTGGCGAAGAGTGTGGACTACATCGAGGCGTTGGTTATGGCGGATTAAGATTTGATGTGGTCATGTTAAATATGGCTTACACATGTTTATTTTGACATATCATTATTTATATGTGTATATATATAGAGAGAGACAGAGATTGCTCTTAGAATGTTTATTCTTTATGGTTATGAACTTATCCAATATGGAAACGTGGCCTTCTAGCGGCAATTGCTGCCACGCCAATCAGCAGGTTATGAGATGACAGCAGGATTTTGCCACACATTTTTTCCGATAAAGTTTGGGGAGGGAAGAAGTTCTGCACTCCACAGGGCATCTCAACTCCGACTGCGTTTTTTAAACTCTGACTATTGTTTAGTTTCTTAACTCCGGCCCCGCTAGGGTTTTAACCCCGACTGGTTTGAGATTTCCAACCCCGACTGTTTTGAACCATGCCGACTAATTGCAATTCCAAATAGAGGCTCTGGCTCCATTTCCAGCTCCAAATAGAGCCGCTGGCCCCATTTCCATTCCATATAGAACCGCTGGCTCCATTTCCAGCTTCAAATAGAGCAGCGGCTGGCTCTAGTTGGAAATGAAGCCCGGCTCAAAGAAAATGGAGCCCCGCTCTATTTGGAAATGGAGCCCGGCTTTTTTTGGAAATGGAGCCCGGCTCTATTTGGACAGCTGCTGCACAAGCGTCCGGAAGGGTAGGAGGGTGATGGCTTGTTGCCAGCAGGACAGCAGACTCAAGCCCCAAGCCCGGGCAGCCCAATGGTATAAGAACCTGTTGCCCTTTGGGTGCGGCGTCGCTCCTTGCAGCGGTCAGTCGGGGCTTCAAATTCCGGCTCCTTTTCGAAATGAAGTCCGGCTATAATTGAAAATGGAGATCGGCTTTATTTGGAATGGAGCCTGGCTTCATTTGGAAATGAAGCCCGGACATGGACCCCGGCTCTTTTTGAAAATGGAGCCCGGCTCTATTTGAAAATGGAGCCCGGCTCCATTTGGAAATGAAGCCCGACTCCATTTGGAAATGAAGCCCGGACATGAAGCCCGGCTCCATTTGGAAATGAATCCCGGCTCCATTTTGAAATGGAGCCCGGCTCTATGTGAAAATGGAGCCCGACTTTATTTGGAAATGGAGCCCGGCTCTATTTGGAAATGGAGCCCAGCTCTATTTGAAAATGGAGCTCGGCTCTATTTGAACATGGAGTCCGGCTCCATTTGAAAATGGAGCCCAGCTCTATTTGGAAATGAAGCCCGGCTCCATTTGGAAATGGAGCCCGGCTCTATGTGAAAATGGAGCCCGGCTTTATTTGGAAATGGAGCCCGGTTTTTTTTTGAGCTTGGAGCTCTAGACGGCCTGGTTCAAAACAATGTGGGTTCAGACCCTAAACGGGCCAGAGTTGAGACCCTTAAGCAAGCGTGGTTAACAAGCACACCTGAGACACAGTTTGAAAGCCCCAAAACGGTCCTAGTTAAGACGCCCCCTCTTCTACACTCCCCCCAGAAAAAGAAACTCAGAATAGCTGAGTAGCTACTTCTTTTGGGGACATATATATATATATTTGTAGATACATACATACCTAGAACGCAAATTACAATTTTTTGACGTTAAATCCTCCATGTTATGGGTCAAATGCTCCAAGATAGGGTCAGCTGGGTTCCAGGTAGCTACGTATAATATATATATATGTAAATATGAAGACATATAATTGAGTATGTATATATATATACACATGTAATATTGTAATACGTTATTTGAGTTTCTAGCCATCAGGGTGGTTTCTGACCATTACTTCACTTGAAATTATGTGCTGTTAGCACCCCTTTTGTCAGTGGCGTAGGTTAGGGCAAGATTTACAGACCATTTCGTAACTTCAAGGGTCACAACAGGAAACTATTACATAGGATTTTCATGGGGAAGGGGGGAGAACCTGACAGATGTTGGTATGATGCCAGCCTCATTCTGTTAAGTCAGGTTTGGTTGACACCTATTATTGTTAAGTAAGGGTGAGCTGGGCTGTACGTTGGATGCAATCTTTTGACCCATCCCGTTTCGTCCACTCCCTCCTATATTCCTTTGACTATTGGCACGTGTGTCTTGTGAGCAGCTCTACTGAACATCTATTCAAGATTGAGCATTTCGACGGAAACCAAACAAGTCTGAAAAACTACCGAAGGCACCTGAGACCCTGAAGGCTAGTGACATTCACAATTATATATACCATTTTTTTTTGGCCAAAACTAAAATGGGTTTACCACAGTTCACAGTTGACGGATGTTGAAGCCAGCAAGGAAACTTCAAGCCACATAAATAGTTGTTGATCTCTTTTAAACTGCAATTTATTTAGACACATGATGTATATGTATATATATATATACATAATACATATAAAACATAGTATACAAATACACTTATTTCAAATTCAGCAGAATCTATGTGTTGCATGACCATTTTCCAAGCGCTCTTAGCTCGCGGAGCCGCGAGAGGAATGCATTGCCAAACACCAAGGACGAAGTGTCCGGGGGCCCGGGGCCAGAATTGTTGGATTTATTGGACCCCCATTACTATTGGAAACAAAAACAAACAAGTTATCATATGATGATTGATTAATTACTATTGATGATTATATGGGGATTTTATTGTTCCAATAACATGTATGGGGATTATATCAATGATCATATGATCATCATTTGATTATTCATATGATGATTATATTAGTTTTTTTGATGATTTATTAACTATATTTCATCATTTACTGATTGATGCTCACCTACTGAAATCGCGGTTACATCTCAGTTATTTGTTCTTGTCATCATATCTTCTGTTAAATCATTGGTCTGACACTCTGACAGTCTCATACTTTCTTTTGGGTTCAGTACATACCACAATATTCGTGTTTGCTATTCCATACCATTTTGGGTGGTTTAATATACAATTACCAATTAATTATATCATCAGATTGTATATCCCGATAAAGTGCAATGTTTTTACCCATAAACCATCCATTCACATCCATTTACAAAAAATGTTCATAGTTTATCATATTTCATCATTGCATAGATATAGGTAAATATACATATCCCACTGTCCCCTTTATTCTCTACATATCCACGAATCCAAACTTTTTTTTTTTCTGAGATATGTTGGATTCCAATGGGAGAGTCCAAGCGAGTGCATACATAGCTGATTTTTTATGTTTGATTCTAAATATTCAATGGGAATTCCAGGATCCTAAAATGGAGGTACGTTAGTACCATATAAGGCCATATTTTGTGGAGATATTCCCTTACATAGGCCTTATATATGGTAGGTACCTCCAATTTAGGTTCCTGAAATGGCCATTGAAATATTCTGGTTTTGAATATGTCATTGTTATGAATTGATGTTGACCATTGATTCCAATATGGTCGACCCTCTAGTGAATATACAAGAAGCTATGGAAATCACCATTTTTTAAAGGTAAACCAACTATTTCTATGGCCATCTATACCATAGCTATGTGAAGCTACCCAAGGGTAATCCTAATGATCCTCAAATCCATGTCAATGGTCGAACTATGCTGGACCAAGGCTGCCAGCTTCGTCCTGGGTCTCTCTGCCTCCAATGGCCGCATGCGCCGTGCCAGGTGCGCTATCGGGGGCGCTGGGTCGAGGTGAAAAATTGGGATATGAGACACCCAAGGGTGGGATATTTGATGTGAATATACAGTTGTATTTAATTTCATATATGGATATACATTTACATACATGGTTGGTGGTTTGAGCTATGTTGTTTTAAATCCTGAAACTCAAGGGTGATTATGATTTTATTTTTGAAATTTGTGGCATAGCTTGAAACCAATCGATTGGGTCCAGGAGCGGATCCCATGGGCTATAGGGGTCGCTTCGGTAGAACCATGATGGTCCATCTTGTATCCATACGGATTCACATTGTTCTATCGGTTGTCTTTTCATCAGCGCACCACTGGGAAGAGGACACATACTACATGGCTTTCAGCGCCATAAGCACATATATATATATATATTATATGTTACGTATTACATATTGCATAGTATATATTTTTTGGGTGTTTTACTTTATATTACAGTATATATATATATATGTTGGATATGTTAATTTATGTAATACTATTATTAAACAACTATTGCATTATGTATATATATATATATATTATGTTTTGATTATGTATGATGTGTGTATGTTTTTTTTTATATATATTTTACTAATTATATGTATGTTATTGTATATTAACAATTGTATTATATTACTATGTTATATTATGCTATTAAATGATTATATATATATATTATGTTTATTATATATATATATATATATATTATATAAATGTTATTGTCTTATATTTTATATAGTTTATCATAGTTTACTATCTTATATCGTATTTTATTATGTTTTATATATTATTTAGATTGTTATTTTGATTTATTTAAAATATATTACATTACTGTATATGTTATGTTTTAATATGTCATGTTAGGTTGTGTTATATGTTATGTTTTGTTATGTTATGTTATGGTTTGTTATGTTATGTTATGTTATGTATGTTTTGTGTTCCCCCATTTTGGGGAACCAAATCTATGTCTAAAATCCAGAAAAACTACTTTCTTCGAGTGATCCCCACCCTGGATCAATACATGATTCTGACATAGTTTCTGACATACCATCTGGAAGTCATTCTTTTTGGCATATACCCTGACATTCTGTCTGGCATTCTATCAGGCATCTATTCTGACATCATACCTCATACCTTCTGGCATATATTCTGACATTCTTTCTGGCATTCTATCTGGCATATCTTCTGACATTCTTTCTTGCATTCTACCTGGTATATCTTCGGAGATTCTTTGTAATTGAGGTCTGGCGGGGAACACTGCGATCACGAGCTTGCAGTTGAGGTACTCGATCTGATCCCGAGCTTGAACAGTGCGACCCGAGCTTGCAGTTGAGGTCCGGCGGGGACCACTCGATCTGATCCATCGGGTCTGCTTGCAGTTGAGGTCCGGCGGCGGCGGACGAGGTGAAGGAGAAGGAGGAGGAGGATTACAGCTGACATAAACTTTAACAACCCTCACCTGACAGTTTTCGTGGCGAAAACCGAAAAATTGAACTTGGGTGAAATCAGCATTTTGCTGGTGGGATCCCAAAGTTTTCCCATATTTTCCACACAATTTCGGCGCATTTTCATACATTTTCCAGGTGAATGCCCCAACCCCCTAGGCAGGCGGACGTGTGGTCCACCCTGGCTGGCCGCATGAGCGTGGACTGGTCCAGAGTCTATGTCTCTTGGCCTGGTTGTGGGGAAAGGCAAAAGGCGACAATGGGCAATGAAATGCGTTTATCTCAATGGAAATTTGTATATGCAGATGCCATTGCATCCCCCAAGACATCCCTACAGTATATCGGCCATGGTCAAGGCTTGGGTAAATCGCCTATATTGGAGGATGGTCATCAATCCATGCGGAATGGAATTACCTATGAGACATCCGGCACCGATGATGTTTGCATTCCCATTCTGGGATTGATGATTATACCTGATATTGTCATATGTGCCATGGTAAAAAACAATTGTATACCCATATTGGGGGATGGTCCGGAATGGTCATCAACCCACTGATAGGGATTTAAAAACACTCATTTCCCCGGCAAGAGACCCCAAACAGTGTGTAGTTAGGATTACAAAGAGCAAGGTGGAAAGGACCTAAAATCATCAGTGGCTGCAAGCTAGCAGGGCCAGAGCGACCCTAGTAGTGAAAAGAAGAGATACCAGGTCAGATTCTGCAAGTTTCCCTTTGTGAAGATCTCTGTAGAAGATCGTGCGCAAGATCTCACTGAGAAGTTCTCTGTAGAAGCTGCTGTGCAAGATTCCTGTGTAAGGCTATCTGTACAAGGTGTCTCTATAGGAGATCTCCACAGAAGATCTTTGCACGGGATCTCAAAGTAAGATCTCTGCTCAAGCTATTACTATCTCTAAATGATCTCCGAGCAAGACCTCTGCTCTCTTCACCAGGTCCCTGTACAAGATCTCCAAAAGAGGTCCCCTGGCAAGATCTCTGTACAAGATCTCTATAAGAGCTCTCTCTGCACAGATCTCTTGAAGAGGTCTCTGGGCAAGACGACCAAGATATCTATACGAGATCTCTTGGCAAGATCTCTTTACGACATCTGTATAAGCTCTCTATAAATGCCCTCTTGGCAAGATGTATGTAAGAAACCTCTTGGCAAGATCCCTGCAACAGATCTCCATGCACTGTCTCTGTGCAAAGTCTGCAGAAGAGGTGTCCTGGCAAGATCTCTGTACAAGAGCTTTATAAGAGGTCTCTTAGCAACAATTCTGCAAGGGGTGTCTTGGCAAGACCTCAACAGATATCTATGCAATGTCTCTGTACAAGATCTCTTTATGAAATCTCCTATACAAGCTCTCTGGAAGAGTTCTCTTGGAAAGATTTATGTAAGAGACCTATTGGCAAGATCTCTGCAACAGGTCTCCATGCGATGTCTCTGTACAAGATCTCCAAAAGAGGTGTCCTGGCAAGATCTCTGCACAAGATCCCCGTATGAGGTCTATTGGCAAGACCGTGAAAAAAGATCTCTCCATAAGAGATTGCCACAGAAGATCTCTGTGAGGCACCCGAGAGCAAGATCTCTGTTCAAGCTCTTATAAAAGATCTCTGAGAAAGATCGCTGCTCTCTTCACCAGGTCTCTGTACTTAATCTCTATAAGAGCTCTGTTGGCAAGATCTCTGTAAGAGACCTATTGGCAAGATCTCTGAACAAGATCTTCACAAGAGGTCTCCTGGCAAGATCTCTGTACAATCTCCCGATAAAGAGGTCTCTTGGCAAGAGTTCTGTATGAGATGTCTCGTTTTGTCCGAGCCTAGTGCCAGACGCTAACCCCGCCACACCCGTTTTGTGCGAGCCTGCGCAGTCGAAATGGACATGGACATGTCACAAGAGCCATTTTGTGTGGAATTTTAGACCGGACGCTAATCTCGGGGCCACTGTTTTGTGTGAGCCTGCGCAGTCGAAATGCACATGGACATTTCACAAGGCAATTTTGTGTTCAAATGTTCAGGGAAAATGCCGGACGCTAAGGAAACCACCTCGATTGAACACCGGGCCTTAACTGTTACCATAAGAACCCTCAGTGTGGCCACACTGCTTGGGGAAGTATGTTTGGATTCCCATGGCATGGAATGGATGACCATATTACAAACCACTAACCCCATGTAACTTGACCCATTCGCACACACACACATACAATAATAATTACACACATTTATATACATATGTATAGCATGTATTTTTATTTACATGTACATACTATATGTACATAATGTACGGTACATACTATACATATATATACTGTACACACATATTTAATATATGTATATTATTATATATATATATTGATACAACAGAAATACTATATATATATATATATATAAATATATACAATACGTTTAAGTACACATACATATTTTACATCTATACTACATACAATACATCGATAACTTGACCATGTAACTTCATCATGGCCCGGCATTGGACAACGCTTTTGGCAAGGTCTTCCTGGTGGACGAGCGCTATGGCTGCCGCAGCCAGGAGGAGACGAGACCCAGGGCCTACAGCGAAAAAACATCAAAATGGGGTTCATGGGGCTACATGGCCATAATTTCTTGAAATTCATGTCCAATTTGTTGATTGATTTGGAATGTTCTGGATGAATGACGGGAAAGACCTTTGAAACATGCAAACAACATGGGCTCGTGGTGATTTCATAGGGATGTGAATGGAGATATTCGATAAACATATTTGGGTGTGGCAATGTGTGGTGCCTAAAAATGGGGTATATGTTGCCAAATGATTGCAATTTCATCGGGAGAATTGGGAGAATCATCACTTCATCACTGGATTCTGGGGTTTTCAAATTTTCTAACCCAGTGGCCACACATCGAGAAACGCAGGATTTTGGGCACTTTATTGCAGCCCCCAACAGCTGCTGCTAGCTAACAAAGTATGTTTCCATCTACACCAGGCATGTTCCGTAACATGGTGTCATTCCTGTGTGCAGGTGCAAATTAATCCCCTTCCATGTCAAATGTGAAACATAGCATCGACAATGTGCATATCATAAGCAAGCAAAAAACATGTTGTGTTGAAGCTTGGCTGGACAAAGGCGGGTCCAACTGGGTTGATTGTGGATTTGGGTGCTAAAAACATGTGGGAACCACAGGCTCCTAAGATCTCCCAAGGTACCCTGGTATCCCTCAAAAATGAGAGCTGACACATGAGATAGGAGGCTCCAGTGGTTCTTGGATCACAAGTTTTCCTGTCTCCCTTCCAACTGGATGCCCTAATTGACTATGTTTTTTAAATATGTTTTTTTGGGATATACCGGTATATCCTCCAGTATAATTAACATGGGTATGGAAAACTCACCATTTGTAGATCATTGTCCGAGCAGGAAACCATGTTTTTTCTTTCCACGTTTGTGTCAACTTATTGGAAGGCGGGTGATACAGTCACCAAACGTCAACCCAGGGATCATTCAAATGCTTCAACTCCTGCTGAATCATACTGGGATGATTCAGGAGAGCAACTCCTATCTGATCCGCGACACGCTGGTCACGGGCCCCAGGGCCCGCGGGCAACCTGGGGATGATGTGGCAAGAAGTTCAGGGTGGATTTATTCCCCAAAATGAAAATAGACGACAGATTGCCTGAGAGCGCAGAGGAGCATAGTGAGAGGAATAAGTATGAAGATCTTATAGCATGAAACATAAATATACAAACATGCGATGATGCCTAAAATGAAGAGACATGGTGCATACATGTTGTGAAAAGTAGGTACATATGAAAAAAAAGAAGGAGAAAAAATAGGCACATATGAAGAAACTGAAGGAGAAATAAAAGAATAATGAAACGAAGGAGACAGAGGAAGAAGAATTGAGAGAGACATTTTTACATACAAGCATGCTCATACATACATACATACATGCATACATGCATACATGCATACATACACATACATACACATACATACACATACTTACACATACATACACATACATACACATACATACACATACATACACATACATACACATACATACACATACATACACATACATACACAT